>Ga0180215_1000660_pt1 | contig 41606 bp, 28 predicted proteins | sample eDN3rd37CBELigBY_FD_128871 | JGI IMG/M metagenome (GOLD analysis project Ga0180215, IMG submission 128871) | Enriched backyard soil microbial communities from Emeryville, California, USA - eDNA 3rd pass 37_C BE-Lig BY (version 2) (version 2) | ecosystem: Environmental > Terrestrial > Soil >...
CCGCACAGGCTCGAAGGCCTCAGGGGGGTGCCGGATTCTCTTTCCCCTTTACCCAAGCGTCCCTGGGTATTACAAAACCAAGTTTCCTTGGTTGCCTACCAAGATACAAGGGGGGTGTTACTGCTCCCAGGTTCCTTGGAAAGAGGAACTCCGGGATCGGTAACACCCCCTTGGCGTTTCACGGAAGGGGGATGGAATGCCATGGCTTCGCGGGCGAACACCCCCCTGGCTTCGCCAGTCCCCCCGGTATCGCCTTCGGCGATGCAAAATCCCGAGGTAGGGCGTAGCCCATTAGAGGATTTTGCAAGGGGGGACAACTAAGGGAAGATTAGCGGGACGCGGGTTTGTCGAATTCCCTATAGAACTCGCGCTGGAGCATGGCGATCTGGAGGTTCGCGCCCGTGGAGATGTTCTTGCGGATGACTTCCGCGAAGCCCTCCACCGAGAGCCGGCAGCCGAAGGCGCGCGCTTTGGGGATCACCACGGTGGACAGCAGGCCCGGCGTGCTTTCGGGGTCGAAGAGCATCTTGCCCCCGATGGCCACGCGGATATGCGGCTTCTGCAAGAGACGGAAGAACTTGGCCTGCAGGTGCTGACGCCGCTCGGGGTCTTCATCGGCGAGGCTCTGGCTGAGGTGCGAGACCAGCTTGGCATGCCAGGCCTTATCGGCCAGGAGCCGCTGCCAGATGGCGGCGGGGAAGCGGTCCACGTCCACCTTGAAGGGAACGTGATCCAGCCAGACCGTCTCGATGCTCGCGTAGGGAAGGGTCGCGCTCAACGCTTCGAGCGCGCATTCGAGGCCATGAAGGCCGCGGAGTTTGTCCGGCCAGAGCCGGTAAGTCGTAATTTGGACCGACATGGTCTTGACCTCGTCGTCAACATCCCGGTCGTCCCCTGCCGTCCCGGCGCGTCACGTCCTCGTGCGCGTGCGGGGGATGCCGGCGGGACCTCCGTCCAGAGTAACGGCTCGCAGGGCGGGCGGCAATCCTTGCCGTCTCGCTTCGCGTCGGGAGCGCCAAGGGGAAATCCCCGTCCTCCCTGAAAGAAACCGAAGGGCCCCCGCGGGGGCCCTTCAAACATGGTGGTGATTGCCGGATGCCTGGCGCTCGATGGGCCCGGGGCCCGCGATGCGCCGATTTCGCTAGGCGGCGTCGGACTGCCAGGAGCGCTGCTCCTCGAGGACGCGCGAGACCTGCTCCAGGGTGCAGAACCCGAGCCGGATCACCAGGTGACCCAGCAGCAGGCCGGTCTTTTCGTGCTCGCTCACGGCCGCTTCGAGCTGCTCGGCGCTGAGGAAGCCGCGGCGCACCAGCATCTGACCCAGACGCATGTCGCGGTACTGCTGCTCAAGCTGCTCTTCGAGCTGGCTGAACGTGAGGTAACCCAATCCGAAAAGGAGTTCTCCCAGGCGCAGAAACGGCTTCTTGGCTTGCTCCGCCAGCGCGCGCTGGAGCTGCTCCTCGGTGATGATGCCCTGAGAAAGAAGTACCTGGCCGAGTCGTTCCCGGCGTGCCCCCTGCGACATGGCAATCCTCCTTGTGGATCGGGGGAGCGATACAGAGGCTCCCACGCCTGATATCCTAGCAGGTGGAGCCCTTAACACCCAAGGAACGCATCCCATGGTAGGCTTTTAAGGATTCACCCCTTCAAAGGAGACCGTTCCATGGCTGACATGATGAAACTCTACCAGTTCGAATCCTGCCCCTACTGCAAGATGGTTCGCGAAGTGATGAGCGAGCTCCAGCTCACGTACATCAACATCAACGTGCCCCGCGACCGCTCTCAGCGCCATGAGGTCCTGCAGGTCTCCGGACAGCCCACCGTTCCCGTGCTCGTGGACGGTGACGTCGTCCTCGACGACGAAGAGAAGATCATCCCTTACCTGCGCGAGAAGTACGCCAAGAAGTAAGCGGCTCATCAAAAGGGGGCGCTTGCGCGCCCCCAAAGGGTAAGGATCGGTGCGGGGGGTGCCTGCAAGGGGTGCGATCACGTCAACGCCCTCAGGCCCGCGGGTCCCGCAACCGACCCTTGAGACTCAATGTAACAGGCGAGGCTTAATCAAGCCTCGCCTGCTTCTTACATGAAAATTACACGGTTTGGACGAAGGCGCCCTACTTCGAGCCGAACCAGACGTCTTCCGACATGCGGGTCTGGCCGTCCTGCACGAAGCTCGAGCGCTCCAGGGTCTCGCCGCGGTCGTTCGTCTCGTGGTGAAGCATGACCGAGATCTCCGTGATGCCCAGCTCGGCCAGGCTCTTGAGCTCGCCTTGCTCCAGCTTGGCGTCGCCGTCGTCGACCCAGATCTTGAGGCCTTCGAGCTCCTTGCCCGTCAGCTTGCCGTCGCCGTCCTTGTCGAAGGCCTTGAGCTTGTCGACGCCGTTGGCGAACTTGCCGCCCTCGTCGCCGAAGAGCCGCTTGCCGTCGATCTCGCCGTCGGTCAGCATGGCCCCGGTCGCGCCGCCGTCCCGGTCATCGACCAGGAAGCCGTCGCCGTCGCCGTTCAACCACTCGATTTCGTCCTTGACGCCGTCGCCGTCGATGTCGAAGGAGACCGTCCGGCCGATGTTGGTGCGAACACCGTCCTTGGCGGTCGTCTCGCCCGTCGTGCCGATCTTGCCGTCATGGTTGAGGTCGAATACCAGCGGATCCTTCGGGGGAGGGGCCTTGAAGACCTCGCCCATCTCTTCCCAGGGAATGCCCTGGCGGGGACGATCCTTCCAGGGATCGGGCATGACGATCTCGAGGTTGTCGGTCCAGCTGGTCGATTCCTGTTTCTTGGGAGCGATCGGCGCCTGGTCCTGAGGGATCGAGATCGCATCGGCCCAGTTCTCGGTCTTGGGAACGTCATCGGGCAGCGTGATGGTATCCGTGCGCGGAGTGTAGACCACTTCCGCCCACTGGTTGATGTATCCTCCACCTCCGTTAACGGGTGTGCTCATCTCGCGTCCTCCTCTTCGAAACCGTCGTTAACTCTCTTATGCCACCTTGCGGCCGGGAGCTTCGCGATTTTACGCAGACTTGTCTGAACTCAACGGAGTTTTAACAATCGGCCGGCCTTTAGCGTAGCAAGCCGCCGTAGCGCGATCGCCGGATGAACCGCCCGTCGCCCTTCCGGCCCGTGTACTCCCCGTGATCCACCACGACCTTGCCCCGCGAGATCACGACCTCGGGATGCCCTTGCACCTCGAAGCCCTCGAAGGTGTTGTAATCGACGGCCATGTGGTGGGTATGCGGGTTGTGCACGCTCACGGTCTCCCGGCGCTCGGGATCGAAGATCACGACGTCCGCGTCCGAGCCCACGGCGATCGTACCCTTCTTGGGAAAGAGCCCGAACGTCTTGGCTGCCGCCGTCGAGGTCAACTCGACGAACTTGTTGATCGAGAGCCGCCCCTGAATCACGCCCGCCGTGTAGATCAGGCTCATGCGGTTCTCGACGCCGGGCGCGCCGTTGGGGATCTTCGAGAAGTCGTCATGCCCCAGCTCCTTTTGCTCCTTGAAGCAGAAGGGGCAGTGATCCGTGGCGATGGTCTGCAGGTCGCCGAACTGCAGCCCTTTCCAGAGCTCGTCCTGGTTCCACTTCTCGCGAAGCGCGGGCGTCATGACGTACTTGGCGCCCTCGAAGCCCGGCGCGTCGTAGGAGGTCTCGTCCAGCAAGAGGTACTGGGGGCAGGTCTCGGCGAAGGCGTGGACGCCACGGTCGCGAGCCCTGCGGACTTCGTTGAGGGCATCCGCGCTCGAGAGGTGCACGATGTAGACCGGGACGCGGGCGACCTCGGCGATGGCGATCGCCCGGTGCACCCCTTCGCCTTCCATCCGCGTCGGACGCGTCAAGGCATGCCACTTCGGCCCCGTCTTGCCCTCGGCCAGGGCGGATTTCACGATCTCGTCGATCACGATCCCGTTCTCGGCGTGCATGCAGACCATGGTCCCGTCCTCGCCCGCCTTGCGCATGGCCCGGAAGATCATCCCGTCGTCCGCGTAGAAGACGCCTGGGTAGGCCATGAACATCTTGTACGAGGTCACGCCCTCGTCTGCCAGGCGGCTCATCTCCTTGAGCCGCTCCTGGGGCATGTCGGTGAGGATCATGTGGAAGCCGTAGTCGATGGCGCATTTGCCCTCGGCCTTGGCATGCCAGGTTTCGAGGCCTTCGAGGGCCGACCTGCCCTTGGTCTGGATGGCGAAGTCGATGATGCTCGTCGTGCCCCCGAAAGCAGCCGCCCGCGTGCCCGTCTCGAAATCGTCCGCGCTCTGGGTCCCCCCGAAGGGCATCTCCATGTGCGTATGCGGGTCGATCCCGCCCGGGATCACGAGCTTGCCCGAGGCGTCGATCACCCGCTCGGCCTGGACCGGCAGGTTCTTGCCGATCATGACGATTTGCTCGCCCTCGAGGTAGACGTCGGCGACGTAGTCGTCGACCGCCGTCACGACCCGCCCGTTTTTTATCAGGATGCTCATATCGACCCTCCGTTAGCGCCAGGGATGCGACGCGAGAAGCCGTTCCAGGACGATCCGGCCGTGCTCGTAGTTGAGCCCGCCGTTCACGTAGACCGTCGCGGGATCCCGCCAGATGGCATCGCACGAGAGCTCCGAGGTCGCTCCCTCCACGAACGAGCCTTCCGAGCAGATCAGCGGCAGGTCGTAGCCTGGGCATTCCTCGGGCTCGGGCTCGGTGCCCGCGTTGATCGGACAGGCCCGGTTGAAGCGATCCGTGAAGGCCACCAACTCGTCGCGCGAGTCCAGGCGGATGGCCAGGTTGGTGTCGTTGGCCGGAGTTCCCGCCATCACCGGGTAGCCAAGCTCGGTGAAGACATGCGCGAAGAGCATCCGGATCTTGAGGGCCTGACTCACCTTATGCGGCGCCTCGAAAAGCCCCTGGGCCATCAACCGGGTCGCGTGGAAGGTGGCGCCCCCTCTGCGGCCGATGCCGGGGGCCGTGAGCTGAATCGCGGCCCGTTCGACGAGGTCCTGGCGGCCCGTGACGTACCCCCCGGACGGCACGAGGCCGCCGCCGGGGTTCTTGATCAGCGAGCCCGCCACGAGATCCGCTCCCACGGCCGTGGGCTCGGCCAGCTCGGTGAATTCCCCGTAGCAGTTATCCACGAAGACCAGACGGCCCGGTGCCAGACGACGAACCTCGCGGATGGCCTCGCGGATCTGGCGGATGCCCAGGCTAGGGCGCCATTCGAAGCCTTTGGCGCGCTGGAAGTAGATCACCCGCGTCTCGGGCTTCAGGGCCTTGGCGAAGGCGTCGAGGTCGATGCCGCCGACCGCCGTCAGGGGGACCTGCCGGAACGTGACGCCGCGCTCCGGCAAACTGCCGGGCTGCTCGCCGCGCAGGCCGAAGAACGGCTCCAGCGTGGGGAAGGGAGGGCCCGACAGCGAGAGGACGTCGTCCCCGGGCTTCACGATGGCTCCGAGCGCCGTGACGAGCGCATGGGTGCCCGCAACGAACTGAAGCCGAACCATGGCGGCCTCGGCTCCGAAGAGCCGGGCGAAGACCCGGTCGAGCTTGTCGCGGCCCGGATCGTCATGGCCGTAGCCGGCGGCCTCGATGAGATCCCCGCGGACGAGGTTCTCGGCGGCGTAGGCGTCCAGCACGCGGGCGGTCAAGCGGCGGGCGATCTTCTCGCTGCGCCGGAAGGCCGGGGCCAGCTCGGCCTCGGCACGCGCGATCATGCGGTGGGGGGGAAGGGTCTTAAGCACGAATGGACATGCCTCCGTCGATGTGAATGGCTTGGCCGGTGATGGATGCCGCCAGGGGCGAGGCGAGGAAGGTCGCGAGCGCTCCGACCTCTTCGGGCGCGACGAAGCGGCCCTGGGGAATCTCGGAGAGCGCCCAGCGCATCGCGTCCTCGGCATTTTGCTCGGTGAGGGCCAGGTAGGCGGGATCGGTGAGTTGCGCCTGCGCGAGCCGGGTATCCACCCAGCCGGGGCAGAGCGCGTTGACGGTGACGCCTTGGCGGGCGAACTCCTTGGCGAGACTTTGCGCCATGCCGACGAGGCCCGCCTTGGCCGCCGAGTAGCCGACCGCGTAGGTTTCCCCGGCGCGCCCGGAGATCGAGCTGACGATCACGACGCGTCCCCAGCCGGCCTGGCTCATGGCGGGCAAGGCCAGGCGCACGAGCTCGAAGGCGGCGTCCAGGTGCACGGACAGGAGACGATCCCAGCGCTCGCGCCCGAACTCGGGCGTGCGGCCGAAGTCGAAGAAACCCGCGCTATGCACCAGCACGTCGGGCGCGCCGAGCTCAGCCGTGAGGGCTTGCCAGGCGGCTTTGAGGGCGTCGGCATCGGTGAGGTCGGCAGCCTGCCAGGGGGCCTGGCCCATGGCGGCCGAGGCGGCGGCGAGCTCGTCGGCTTCGAGGGCGATCAGGCCGACGCGCGCACCGGCGTCGTGGAGGGACTGGGCGATCGCCCGGCCGATGCCGCGACCGGCACCGGTGACGATCGCCCGCTTTCCGTCGAGGCGAATCTGCAAGGGAAGGACCTTTCCAGAAGTGAATCGTGGTTCTTTCCCTATTCTAGCGCCTTCTCGCTCGCCCTGAAATCCCCTGAGCATGAGCCGAGACGGCGTTTCCCTGCCTGCGAATCGGGGTAGAACGGAACTTGTAGGCCTAGTTCTCGGAGAGGACCCGATGCAACCAGCGCACGATCGCATCCCCTTCGATCCCTACTACCCGCTGGTGGCGGGCTACGAGTGGATCTATCGGGAAGAGGATTCAGAATCGATCGTCGTCTACGCCATCGATCGCGTCCTGAGGACGCCGGCGGGCGGAAAGGTGACCTTTGCCTCGGGGGGCGGCGGAGAGGACGAGTTCATCGTCTCTCGCAACGGCCTCTATCGACCGGACGCCCCGGATGCCCCTATCTTGCGCTTCCCCTTCAAGCCAGGAGCCCATTGGAGCTATGACGATCCCGACCTGGGCAAGGTCCAGTGCCATGTGCACGGACCCGAGGAGGTCGAGACCGAGGCGGGGCGCCTGAGGGACTGTTACCGAGTGGTGCATGCGGCCCGTGGAGAGCCCTTCTTGACGGAGTGGTACGCCTGGGAGGTCGGACTCGCCAAGTGGGTCGAACGCTCGCACTTCGACGAGCGCACCTACTCGCTCTGCGGCATGGTTAGGCTCTAAATCTTCCTTTCAGCGCCCCCCATCGAGCCGAAGGTGCAGGCGCCCCGGCTCCTGGCGCTCCAAGTCCAGCTTCAAGGACGACTTCTCGGCGCCCGTCATCACGCGCTCCAGCAGCACGTCGATCGGCTCCCGGCTCCAGACCGTGAACCTTGCCTCACCGTCTCCCGACCGTTCCAGCTTGACCTCGCGCCCCGCCTCCTTTAGAAGCTCCGTGAAGCGCTTCTGCGGTGCGTAGCCTTGGATGCCCCGCAGGGTCACCCGGTAAGGCCGCCCTTGGTACGCATCGCTCTTCCAGTGCGCCACGACCAGCTTCATCATGCGTTCGGCGGCATCCCGCACGGCCTCTTCGACCGCTGCCTCATGCCCCGACATGACGCCCGAGCGCATCGAGAGCTCGCGGGAGTAGCCGGTCTCCGAGCCCAGGCCCCGGCCGGTGGCGGCATCGTGGGCGCTGACCTGCACCCGCGCCTTCACGAAGCGCCACTCCCCCGAGCGCCGAGTCTCCCGCAGGTCTGCCGAAACCACCACGTACGCGTCTGCGAGCGCGTCCACGGCCGTCTCGGAGGCCGCCTGAGCCGAGGCCTCGACGTATTCAACCCCCCGGTACGCTAAGAAAGCGTTCATGCGGGCGACCGCGAGGCCGGTCAGGTCATGCCGAGGGCCCTTGGGATCGTAGCTGACCACCAATTTCGGGTTGCCCACCTGCATCTGCAGCACCTTGAGGGCCAAAAGGTCGTCGTGAATCGACGCCTCGGTGACCGTCACGCGCACGCGCACGCCAAAGGCGCCGTCCGAATGGTGGTAGCGGTCGAGGATCCGGTATTCGCGGACGTAACCCTCTGCATGCGTGAGGACCCGGTCGCGAACCGCCTGGAAGTTGGCCACCTCGGTCTCGGCGGAGACCATGACGCCCACGACTTGCTCGATGGCGTTGCGGAAGGCGTCCTGAAGGGCGGCCTTTTCGTCGAGTCCCCGGCCCTCGACCACGACTCCTTTTGCCAGGAACCCGGGATCGTTGACCCCCGCCCCTGCCTCCCCCGTCAAGGGGGGGGAAATCGGAGTGGCGCCGGCCGGCTGGCCGACCATGCAAAGCGATAGGACGAGGGCGAGCCTTACTCTCATGGTCAGGATCCTTGCTTGAAGCCGGGCTTGACCCAGGAGCCCTGGGAGTCGATCCGCTGGCGAACGTTGGAGACGAGGTCGTTAAGGGAGTCCTGCTGGACGAAGCGAATGACGAACGCGGGGACGGGGACCGAGGTCTCGACCTCCGAATCGTAGGTGAGGATGGTGCCGCCGTCCACCCCATCGAGCCGCCACGCGCCGTCCACGCGCTTGAGCATGGGGGCCTCGACAAGCGACCACCGGATGCTCCGAGGCGGATCGAACTCGCGACGCAGGACCATGGTGCCTCGCGAATTCGTCATCTCGACTTCCGCCCAGAAGGGGCCTTGCTTGCGGACATGACATGCGTCGAGGTTCGGCATGAATTGGGGAAGCTTCGCATGATCGGTCAGGATCCGATAGGCCTCACGGGGCGTGGCGTTCACGAAGAAGCTCGCCGTCACGCCTCCGGGCCGCTGGCTGATGCGCGGCCGCTCGCGAAGCTCGGCGACGTCCTGTGCCGACCAGGCGGCAGGGGACGGGTTGGGGCTGGTCGCGCGGGCTTCGCCCTGTGGAGGAAGCGCCAAAGCGGCCAGCAGGGCGCAGATGAGGTGAAGGCTGGGATTGCGCATCGCGTCCTCTCGCATCTCGGGACTCAGAACGTGACGGATAGGCCGGTGCGAAGGCTGACTCCCGTCGCCGAGACGTTCGGGAGGCCGTGGGAGTTGCCGAGCCACTGGTGAAGCTCCCGGTTCCTGCCCGTCCCCGTGATGGCCCATCCCATGGTGGGCGCGTAGGCCTGGAGCCCCAAGTCCACGGCGAACAAGATATCCGGGGTCACGTGGTAATTGAGGCCGACGAGTCCCGAGATGCCCGGGGCGTCCGCATAGAGCGTGGTCGAGGGGTAGGTGATTCCCCGGAACGTCGCGGGGCCACCCGATGCCATGGCGTGCAGGAAGCCGATCTTGCCCCCGTAGTACCAGCCCCAGCGACGCTGGAAGTGTTTCTTGAGGAGGCCGACCTCGCCTTGCAAGCCGAAGATGGGGCTTCCCGCCAGGAAGCTGGCGTCAACAAGCCCGTAAAGCTCGGAGACGCCGGTCATGGCGCCCAGCCCGTACTCGTTGGCCAGGGTGAAGGCCGGGGCGACGACGCTCGCCCCTTGCCGGAAGGAGGGGCCCTCGCTCATCGTGACGAGGCTCTCGGGGATTCCGAACGGCGACACGCCGACCTTCAGGCTCATGTTCCAGTCGAGGCGCGGCCGCTCGATGAGTTGATCGCCCGGAGCGAACGGCTCATCCACGATCAGCGGCTGGGCCACGCTCATGGTGGCCTCGATCCGGCGCACCTTGATCATGCCGACGTCCTTGACGTCGAAGCCTCCGTCCTCGCGCTTGATGCGCCGGACGACCCGGTAGCCGTTGTCGGTGCGGATGCCGACGTCCTTGCCGAAGGCCATCCGGATCTCGTCGTGCTGCCAGTCCGTCTCAAGGACTTCGCTCTTGATGATGAACGGGTCGAGGCCCTTGGCCCACTTCAGGATGGCGGGAATCTCGCCGCGAATCCGCGAATGGGCCTGGTTCAAGAGGTGGCGGCGCGGTTGGGCGAGCCAAACGAGAGCGAGCTCGTCGCGGAAGGAGCGGTCGATATGCGCCTTTTGAGGCTTTTTAGCGGCTTCGGCCGAGATCCGGACTTCCCGCGAGAGGCTGTGGTCGAGCGGGTAGGTCGCGGCGTAGCGGGCGATGGAGCGGTTGGCCGCCAGGTCGTAGACCATCAGCCGGAAGGTGTAGTGACTCCGGAAGGTCACCGTGGTCTTGCGGTAGAACGTCCCGTCGCGGTCGACGATCGTGACGCGAGGCTCGAGCTGGATCCAGTTCGAGAAGCGCCCCTGCGGGACCAGCGCGTAGGCGGAGCGCATGATCCGGTCCAGGTGCTCCCCGTCGACGATGATCTCCTTGAACTTCTCATCGGGCTGGAGCTCGCGTGCCGCCTTGTCGGCGGCGGTATCCTCGACGCGTTGCTGGTAGCGGTCCAGGAAGTCGTAGAGATCGTCGGAGTAGCGGACGGGGATCTCTTCGTAATCGAAGCGCCCCAGGCTCTGGAAGGCGTCCTTGAGGAAGCCGGGTGCCGGTCCGCCGCTGCCCGGACTGCCGTCATCGCGGTCTCGGGCCGCTCCGAAGACGGCGATGGTCTTGCGCTGGTAGAGCTCGGCCGCGATCGCCCGGCTCTCACCCGGCGCCCAGGGCAGGAGTAAAGGGGCCACGAGGAAGAGCAGCGCGAAGACCAGCAGCCGGCGCATGGCCTAGAGCACGATGACGACGTTGAAGGACGTCAGGAAGGCTTTTCGCTGGTCGGCACCGAGCAGGAGTCCGGCGGCCTGGCGATCGAGGACGAGGTCGGCGCTCAGGGGCCCGCGAACGGCCTTGGCCTTGATGACGAGGGGCTTCTTGCCGACGCGAGACGTGAGCGACTTGGCCTCGTCGACGGACTTGGCGTAGGAGACGATGCCGCGCGAGACGACGGCGTCCGGGTCGGCCGGAATGCCGGCGGGGTAGAGCTCGGTGCCGCTCTCGTCGAAGAGCGTGGGGGTCAGGGCGGGCTCGGCTTTCAGGCCCTTGGCGTCGATGATGACGCCGGTATAGTCCTCCGTGACCGGAATGGCCGTCGAGGGAGCCACCTTGACCGTCTTCCAGAGGTAGGGCGTCTTCGGCACGGAAGGCGCCTCCGTCGGGGCAACCCCCTCGCTGGCAGCTTTCTGCTGGGCCGGCACGACGACGCTAGCGACCGAGCTCTTCTTGCCGTGGAGGTCCAGGGTCAGCTTGACCTCGACCGAGCCGTCCGGCTTGTAGACGGCGGGCCCCGCCTGGGCTCCCTTGATCAGGCCGCTGACATGGGTGCGCACGACGTCGGATTCGGTGACGTAGTTGGAAACCGTGGTGGCGGCATCGACGCGAACGCCGTCGACGGCTTCGGCGAGGCGGCGGTAGGCGTCGGCGATCGCCGCCCGATACCCCATCAAGCGCTTCTGGGCGAGCGAGCCCGTCTCGGGCATGATGCCGGTGCCGGTCACCTCGATCACGCCGTCGGTCCAGTTGATGGCGCCGCCCGGCACGTCATCGAGGTAGGCCGCCTGGGCTCCGGGGCTGATCGCGAGCGTGAGCGCGAGGGAAAGGGCGGCTGCCAGACGGGGAAGGATTCCGGGTTTCATTGGCGAGGACCTCTTCGAGCTAGGGGGACGACCATGAGACGAAGCAAGCTGGCATTTGGTTCCCTTCCGCTCAGGCGAGCCGCGTGCCGTTGGGGACCTGGGAGTCGGGGCCTGCGAGCACGACGGCTCCGTCGGGGAGGATGAAGCCGGTGGTCAGCACCTCGGACATGAAGGGGCCGACCTGCCGGGGCGGGAAGTTGACCACGCAGAGCACCTGGCGGCCGATCAGGCTTTCGGGGGTGTAGCGGTCGGTGATCTGGGCGCTGGAGCGCTTGATGCCGAGCTCCCCCAGGTCGATCCAGAGCTTGTAGGCGGGTTTGCGGGCTTCGGGAAAGGGCTCGGCGCGGGTGACGGTACCGATGCGCAGGTCGACCTTCGCGAAATCGTCCCAGGTGATGGCCATCTGACTGATCCTCCAGACCCTTCATGCCCCAGGCCCCACCGTTTCGAAACGGCGGGGCCTGGGGGGAGGCTGGAATCAGGCGCGCTGGACTTTTTCCCAGGTGACGGGTTGGCGGCCAGTGAGGTAGCGATAGGCTCCCATGAGGGCGGCGACGTTGAGGAAGACGAAGTAGAAGGGGATGTAGAAGGGTTTCCAGCGAATGTCGCGTTGTTGGAGGTGGTAGCCGATGACGGCGGCGCCGTAGAGCAAGACCTGAACGGCCAAGAGGAGGGCGTAGAAGGGGTCTCCTGCGAGCATCACATTGGCGAGAAAAGCCAGCGGCAAGAGGAAGGGGACCACCATCCAGCGCAGGACGCGATGCGAGAGGTACTGGAAGGCCACGAGGCCGTAGCGGGGGCTCAGCAATTGGCGTAGCCAGATGACTGATTGCCAACCTCCGGCGATGATGCGGACCTTGCGCTTGAACTCCTCGCGAAACGAGGGGCTCGCGTCCTCCCAGGAGATGGCCGCCGGCTCGTAGACCACGCGCATGCCTTGCATGACGTAGCGCATCGACAAGACGAAGTCCTCGATGACCGCGTCGGGAGGCAAGGGCTCGAAGCGCTCCCGGCGAATGGCAAAGATCTCGCCCGTCGCTCCCAAGGCGCTCGAAACCGAGGAATCCAGCCGCTTGAGAAAGGATTCGTAGCGCCAGTACAGGCCCTCGCCCGCGCTCACGGCCTTGCCATCCTCGCGGATGCGCTTCTCGCCCGCCACCAGGGCCACGCGGGGATCCCCGAAGTGACGCACCAAGAGCTTGAGGTTCTGCGGATCGAAGAAGGCGTTGGCATCCGAGCAAACCACGATCTCGCCCTGCGCGAGGGGAATCGCCGCGTTGAGCGCGTTGACCTTGCCCTGCCGCTGCGAACGGCTGAGAAGCCTCACGCCCTGGTCCTCGTAGCGCCGGATCACCGCGTCGGTCTCGTCCGTGCAACCATCCGTGACCACCAGGATCTCGAGCTTGTCCTTGGGGTAGTCCAAGGCCAGCGAATTGAGAATCTTGCGGGCGATCACGTCTTCTTCGTTATAGGCCGCCACCAGCACGGTGACCGTCGGAAGGTGATCGCTCATCAGGTATGGATCCTGGCGAAACTTGGCGATCAGCCAGATGACCGCCGCGTAGCCCACGTACGGGTACGCGATCCCGACCAAGGCGACCCAGAATCCGATCGCCCAGGCCGTCTCCCATCCCGTCTCCCAGCCCGGTACCATGTCCCCTCCTTTGATCGCCCACGTGACCGCCCACGAGACCCCTCATGACGCCCGCTCGTCAGGCGCGCCGAACGCCCGTGGCCTGGCCGCTAGGCGCCATCTTACCCTTGCGTTCGAGGGGAAGGCATTGTCCAGCATCGCCGATTCGACGCCTGGGAAGTCTCCGGTACAATGGTGGATCGCGTGAGATGCCCCCGCCCCCAAGCAAAGGAGGAGCCGCATGGCCCTTGCCCCTGAAAAATCCCTCCGCTGGGATCTTTCCCCCCTCTACCCCGCGCCCGACTCCCCGGCCCTCGCCGATGACATGCAAGCCATCGCCCGCGACGCCCAGGCCTTCTCCGAGCGCTTCCGCGGCCGCGTCGCCTCTCTCTCGCCGGCTGACCTCCTGGACGCCATCCAGAAACTCGAAGCCTTCAACTCCCGCATGATGCGCGTTCACGGCTACGCCATGCTCGCCTTCTCCAGCGATACCCAGAGCCCCCCCGCCAAGGAGCTCCTCGACAAGACCCGAAACTGGGGCACCGAGCTGCATAACCTCCTTCAGTTCTTCGACCTCGAGATCAAGGCCATCCCCGACGCCGACTTCCAGCGCCTGCTCGACTCCAAGGACCTCGAACGCTACCGCTACTTCCTCTCGCGCGAGCGCAAGTTCGCCCCCCATACCCTCTCGGAACCCGAAGAGCGCCTCATGGCCCTCAAGTCCATCACCGGAGACGCCGCCTGGAGCCAGCTCTACGAGGAGATCTCGGCCCTGATCCGCGTCCACGTCGAAGTCGACGGCGAGCTCAAGGAGCTCAGCCTCGAGGAAGCCCGCGCCCTGGCCACCCACCCCGACCGGGCCCTGCGCGAACGCGCCCGCACGGCCGTCATGAGCGCCTTCGCCGAGCGTGAGCACGTCCTCACCTACATCTTCAACACGGTCTACCAGGACCACGCCCAGGACGTCGCCCTGCGAAACTACCCGTCGGCGATCGCCCCCACCCTCCTCGGCGACGACCTCGACGCCAAGGTCATCGACGCCCTCATGTCCGCCGTCGAATCCGCCTACCCCCTGGCGCAGCGCTACTTCAAGCTCAAGGCAAAGGCCCTCGGCCTCACCGACTTCGCCTCCTTCGACACCCTCGCCCCCTACGCCAAGAGCGAACGCACCTTGTCCTTCGCCGAGGGCCGCGAGCTGGTGCTTTCCGCCTTCGACAGCTTCAGCCCCGACTTCGCCCGCATCGCGCGCGACTTCTTCGACGCGCGCCGCATCGACGTCCCGCCCGAGCCCGGCAAGCGCGGCGGAGCCTTCTGCGCCGGCCTCGGCCCCGACCTTCCCACCTACGTCCTACTCAACTGGACCGACCGCCTCGACGACGTCTCCACCCTCGCCCACGAGCTGGGACACGGCATCCACTTCGTCCTGGCAGGAGAGGCTCAGTCGCCGTTCAACTACCACCCCATCACTCCGCTGGCCGAGACCGCGTCCACGTTCGGCGAGATCGTCCTCACCAACCACCTCCTGGCCCAGGAGAAGGATCCCGCCGTCCGTTTGCAACTGCTCGCCAACCGCCTGGAAGACGCCATCGGCACCATCTTCCGGCAGGTCATGTACACCCGCTGGGAACTCAATGCCCATGCCAAGCGCGCCGAAGGCATCGTCTCGCCCGAGGCCTTCTCCGAGCTCTGGATGGCCGAGCACCGCAAGCTCTACGGCGACGCCGTCCGCATGATCGAACTCGATCGCTGGGGCTGGAGCTCGATTCCTCATATCGTCCTCTACCGCTTCTACTGCTACTCGTACGCCTTCGGCCAGCTGCTGGTCTACGCCCTCTACCAGCACTACCGCGACCAAGGCGAGGCCTTCGTCCCCAAGCTCCTCGACGTCCTCAGGGCCGGCGGCTCCGCCGCTCCCCAGGAGATCCTCTCGGGCGTCGGCGTCGACATCACCGACCCCAGCTTCTGGTCCAAGGGCCTGACGCTCGTCGAGGCCATGCTCGAAGAGTTCGAGGCCGCCCTCCCTGCCTGAGCCCTCGCGTTCCCTTAGGTACCGCCGAAGCCCCCGGGACTCCGGGGGCTTCGGCGATCGCGGAGCGTAAAATCCGCAGAAAAACCTGACGCGCCTCGCGCGCGCATGCGCTACGCTCGCCTTTAGCGCGTCCCCCTTGCTCACGCCCGGTAGGAGGTAGTCATGTCAGACGTTTTGCAGCTGGTGGGGTTCCACCTGGGGCCCGAGGAGTTCGGCGTGGACATTGCCGGGGTCCAGGAAATCGTGAGGATGCGCGAGATCACCCAGGTTCCGCGCGCGCCCGAGTTCGTCGAGGGGGTCGTCAACCTGCGCGGCAAGATCATCCCGGTGCTCGACCTTCGCAAGCGCTTCCGCTTGCCCGCGGGCGAGGAGACCAAGAACACCCGGATCGTCGTGGCCACCGTCGCGGGCCGGACCGTGGGCATCATCGTCGACGCGGTGAGCGAGGTCCTGCGCGTGGACGCCACCGCCATCGACCCGACCCCCGAGATGGTCGCGAGCCGCATCGACAGCACGTTCCTCACGGGCATCGCCAAGCTGGAGGGTCGCCTGCTGATCATGCTGGATCTCGACCGGATCCTGAGTCCCCAGGAGGCCGAGAAACTGGCAGTCTAGCGCCTGCGGCTGTTGCGTATGGCAGCAAGCCTTGGCCGTCTTGCAAGGCAGAACAGGCGAAACCTTGACGCTCGCTGTCCTGAAGCAACGAGCGTCGCTCTAAGGATCATCCGTGAAGTATCTGAAAATGCGGTATCGGCAGGGGTTCGCTCCATGGTAGCATGAAGCCGACTGCCCGCTGACGGGCGCTTTGTTACCGCGAATTGGCGCGAAGGAGGGCCACCTTGTTCGGAGATACCCCCGTAATTCATCGAGACATGACGGCCATGCCCTCGGGTGCCGTGACCCTGCAAGGGCCTCGGCCGGCCAACGAAGACTGCATTTGGCAGGATGCTGGGCGGGGGTTGTACCTGGTCGCCGACGGCATCGGCGGACCGGGCAAGGGTGACCTCGCAAGCCAGATGCTGGTCTCGCTGCTCGAGAGCACGCTCGAGGCTAAGCCCCAGGCGCCGCTCGACGAGGTCGTGACGGAGGCCCTCTCCCTCGCCAACCGCAAGATCATCGCCGCCTTCCTGGGCGATCCCGCCCTGAAGGGCCTGGGCTCCACGGTGACGCTCGCCCTCGTCGAGGGGAACCGCCTGCGCGTCTGGCATGTGGGGGATTCTCGCGCGTATCTGCTGCGCGGCCGCAAGCTCACCTGCCTGACCGAGGATCATACCCTCGCGCGCGTCCTCGAGAAGATGGGCCAGACGCCCCCCGAGAAGGGCGCCCATACCCTCGTGCGCTGCCTCGGCAAGGATGCGAAGTGCACCTTCGACATGGTGGACATGACCCTTGAGCCCGGCGATCGCCTCATGCTCTGCACGGACGGCGTCTACCGGAACTGGCCCGACGAGGACATGGTCAAGCTCGCCTCCGGCGAGGACCTGCCGGCGATCGCCCAGCAGCTCGCTCAGGGCGCAATCGATCGCGGAGGCACGGATAACTCCTCGATCATCATGCTCGGCTGGGAGGGCGAATCCGCAGCAGCCGCCGGCGAATCGCTCGACGACCTTCTGAAGCGCCTCTCGGACGACGTCGCCAAGGCCGGCGGCTTCGAGGCCGTGGTCGCCGCCGTCGTGAACGCCAGCCAGGCCCTGACCGCCGGTGAGCGCGGCTTCCTCATCACGGTCGATCCCGCAAAGCCCTGGGTCGCCTTCGATGCCAGCGGCAAGCTTCACGAGCTTCCCCCCTACTCGCGGACCATCGCGCAGTGGGTCATGGAGCGCCAGGAGCCCGTCTGGGTCGCGAACGTCCTCGACGATTCCCGCTTCAAGGATGCCGGCAGCCTCTTCAACCAGGGGCCCCGCTCGGTCGCTTGCGCGCCCTTCACGGCCAACGGCCAGGTTCTCGCGGTCCTCTACATCGATCGTCCCGCCGTCTCGCCCGCCGACCCCGCGGCCCTGATGCGCCTCGTCGACGCCTCCTCCACTTACCTGAGCCTAGCGCTCAGCGCCTGGCGCTTCGAGGAGAACTCGCGCCGCCTCGAGTCCCTGGTCGACCTCGGCAAGACCCTCTCCAGCGCCTGTGGCGTTGAAGAAACCCTCACGCTCGTGCTCAAGCACTGCATGAGCCTCACCCGCGCGACCGAAGGCGCCATCTTCGAGGGCGGTTCCCAGGACTGGCTCGCGGCCATCGATGCCCGCGGCCAGAACCTCGGCGAGTTCGCCTTCGACGGCGAGCTGATCGCCCGCGTCCTGAAGGGCTCCGAGTCCGAGCTGGTCATCGGCGGCGGCGCGACCACCACGGCCACGGCTGTCGGCCTCGACCTCTCGACGACCATCTGCGCGCCCATCCGCTCTTCGGGCAAGACCCTGGGCGTCGTCTACCTCAAGGCGAACTCCCTGGTCACCGACCTGACCGAGCACGACCTCGCCATGGTCACCGAACTGGTGGCCTTCGGCGCCCCCTTCATCGAGTCGGGCCGCAAGTACACCCAGCTCCTGCAGTCCAACGAGCAGCTCTCGCAGGCCCTGAGCCGCGTGCAGCATACCCTGGGGGAGGCCGGAGGCGATGCCAAGACCGAAGGCAGCCTCGCCGAGCTTCGCCTGGAAGACGTCATCACCACCCATATCCAGGCCAAGTCCTCGGGCTGGCTCAAGCTGGAAGGCCCTCAGGGCGCCGTGGGTGCGGTCGGCATCAAGGACGGCAACCTGGTTGCTTGCACCAGCAGCCTCGCCGAGTTGACGCCCGAGCAAGCGCTCGCCGAGCTCGTGAGCTGGGAGGAAGGCACGTTCCGCTTCGAAGCCGCTGCCGTCGACGGCACCGCCATGCCGTTGGCTCAGCTCTACAAGGCCGTCGAGGATGCCCCTCGCTGGCGGGCGGCCAAGCTCCGGGTGCCGGCCCAGGCCGTTCCCGTGGCCCTCATGGAGCGCGACATCGAGGAATGCCCGCTCGAGCAGTGGCAGATCCTCCAGTACGTCGACGGCAAGAACTCGGTCAAGGAACTCGCCAAGATCACCCAGTTCCCGCTGCTCAGCGTGATGGAGGCGATCCTCGAGCTTCAGGCCTCCTGCACGCTCTACATCCAGAAAGCCTAGCAGCCTGCTGAAGTCACTCAATCATTGAGCGACCTACGAGGAGAAGGAGCGGCGGGCCCCCAGGTCAGGGGGCCCGCCGCGTCGTCATCAGTGGGCTTCACCCACTTGAAAAGGGCGGGGGCTTGGGTGACCGAACCGCCCACCCAAGCCCCCAACCGTTCCTTCAAAAACGTGAGCTATTACGGTAGCCTGCTAGACAGCATCGGCGGCTAGCGGAACGCGACTTCCAGGGCCTCGGCCAGGACGCCGCTGGCTTCCTCGATGGACGGCAGGTCCTGTTCGCCCAGCGGATTGACCAGTTGCCGGCGCACGCAGTAGAGCGTGCCGCGATCGGCGATCGGCAAGATTGCCACCGAGGCGAGGTCCACGGCGAAGTTGCTGCCTCCGGTATCCGCCGGCATATCGATGCCGCAGTGGCTCTGGCGCGTCGTGAGCACCTGGGCGACCAGGTCCATGTTGAGCACGGTGGCCTCCGGGCTCTCGGGGTACGAGGCCACGCAGCGCGGGGGCTCCGAGCCCAGGACGACGGCCGCCTCGTCCAGCTCCAGCTGGTCGACGCAGTCCTTCAGGAGCGCGACCAGGAGGTTCTCCTGGCTGCCGCCTCCCAGCGAGTGCTGGTGCATGGTCTTGCGCAGCGTCTCGGCCAGCGAGCGAGGCCCGTCCGCGTCGAAGAACGTCTTGCCGAGGAGCGAGTCCGCGACGAGGGTCGTCTGAGGCGACAGGCGCTCGGCCATCGCGTCGAGCAGCGGCCCGAGGCGATCGAGGGCCGAACGCTCCAGGGGATTCGTGACGTCCTTGCGCACGGCGTGGAGCAGGGCGATCCGCTCGCCGTTCCGCATGATGGGGGCCAGCAGCGACGAGGTCAGGTCCATGTCGAAGTTGGTCCCGAACGAGATGCCCGAGGGCACGTCGATGTGGACCTGGCCGACGCCCGTATCGAGCACGCGCTCGAGGAGCTTGGGCGGAAGCGGGATCTGCGAGCAGGAGCCGTCGGAGTTCCGGCTCATGACCCAGGTCGGGTCGGGATCCATGCGGTAAAGTGACCCCTCGTCGGCTTCGAGCATGTCGAGGGCGATCGCCAAGGCCTCTTGCAGGTAATCGCCTTCCGTCGCCACGTCCGAGAGCTGGGCTTCCCAGCGCACGGGCTGCGGAGCGGCTCCGACCACCTGGGTGAGCGTCGTCTCGGCGGGAGCTTGCAGGGCATCGATCTCGCGGGTGATGGCCCGGGCGTGGTAGCGGTTGGCGATCGCCCGGTACTGCGCACCCGCCTCGCGCAAGGCCTCCAGGGCCGCGTCGCGCTCGCCCTGAGCGAGCAGCAGCTTGCCGCGAAGCCTCAGCAGATGCCCCTGCTCGATGAGGTTGTCCTGCTCGGGACGCGTGACGATGGCCGTGGCCTCGTCGACCCGCTCCATGGCCTCTGCGAGCGCCCCTTGCAGAAGCAGGGCCTCGGCGAGGAACCGTGCGGCGATCGCCTGATGAAGCGGGTTGCGGGCGGGGCCGTCCACGGCCATGGCATGGGCTTCGGTGAAGAGCGCTTTCGCGTCATCCACCTGGCCACGCGCCAGTGCGAGCTGTCCGCGCCCGATCAGGGCCCGGATCGTGACCAGCAGCAGCTCGTTCTCGCGGCCGCGGCGCTCGACGTCGGCGAAGTCCCGTTCGGCGGCGTCGTATTCCCCCAGCTCCAGGTGAAGCTGGCCGCGAAGCGTGTGGATGCTCAGCTCGGCGAACGCGTCGTGCTCGAGGTGCGGGTAGCGCAGGGTCTGAAGCACCAGGGCGAGCGCTTCCTCGAACTCGCCGCGCTGCCAGTGCAGGTACGGGCGCAAGTAGAGCGCCCACTGGTAGGGGGGAGCACCGATCTTGCGGGAGTTCTGGTTCATCTTCTCGATGAGGTCCAGGGTCTCCTCGTAACGGCCGGTCCAGGCCGTCCAGATGCCGGTTCGGCCCCAGAAGAAGTTCTTGAAGTTGAACTCGAAGCCTTCGTCGGCCTTGCGGAGCGCGTATTCCAAGTGCTCGAAGTCCGGGCGAATGCCCTGAAACGAGATGGTGAGCCGCGCGCCCATCTGGCCCATCCAGCCGGTTCGTACCGTGGGGTCGTTGATGACGTGCTCTTCCTTCAAAAGCTCGGCGCTGCGCTGGGCTAGCTTCTGGATCTCGTCGAAATGGCCGGCAGGCTTGAGGCAGACGGCCTTCGAGGCCAGCATGCCGCCCTCGAGGTGCGTCTCGGTGAAGGGCAAGAGGCTCAGGGCGCGGTTGAGCGCCGCGAGGCCCTTGCTGGGTTGGCCGCTCAAGCCGTAGCAGGCGCCCAGGTAGGCGTAGCCGATGAGCAGGCGCTGGGTCCATGCGGGCGAGCCGGGCAGGCTGCGGGCCAGCCCCTTGCGGATGCGGTGGCGGTAGACCTTGGGCGCGGTGAGCTTGGTGATGATGCGCTTGCGGCGCGCCTCGGGGAGCTTCTTGACCAGGCCGACCAGGTTCTTGTAGAGCTTGGCGGTCGAGTCGATGTTTCCTTGTGCCTCCATGGCGGGGATCATCTTGGAAAGGACCTCGACACCGATCTTGGGCCAGGCCTGGGTGCACATGCGCCCGATGTTCCACCAGAGGTCGACCTGATGGGATTCCTTGTTGGGGTAATCGAGGGTTTCGAGCAGCTCCTCGGCGTGCTTCCAGTTCTGGATGGCGATCGCCGCGTGGCCCGCGTCGCTTGCCTGGAAGCCGACCATGCGCAGGTACTCGAAGGCCTTGACGCCGTCGCGGCCCCGCAGGAAGTGGTAGGCCAGCTCGTTGATGACGCTCGACGTGTCGGAAGCGTGCTGGCGCTCGATGTACTCGGCGTAGCGCTGGTGGAGATCCCGGCGCTCCTCTTCGGCCATGTCCTCGTAGAGGGCCTCGCGGACCCGGTCATGCGGGAAGGTGTAGCCGTTTTGGTCGCGGACGATGAACTGACGCTCGATCAACTCGTCCAGGGTCGCGAAGAGCTGATCCTCGCCGAGGCCGCTGAGGGCGAGCAACTGCTCCAGCTCCTGGTATCGGCCCAGGACCGAGGCGACGCGCGCCAGCGTCCGGGCGCCCTCGCTGAGTTGCGAGAGGCGGCGAACGATGGCCGCCTCGACACTCGTCGGCAGGACGAGGTTGCCGACTGTTTCCGGGAAGACCCAGGCGCCTTCCTTCTGAACCAGGATGCCTTCCTCCATCAGGTAGCGCAGGACCTCGGTGATGAAGAACGCGTTGCCGGCGGTCGACTCGTAGAGGAACTGGCTGAACTCCGAGGAAATGCGGTACTGGCGCAGCATGGCCTGCAAGAGGCTCAGGACGTGGGGAAGCGTGAAGGTCTCCAGCTTGAGATCGCGGGTGAGGCCTTCTTCGATGGTGTACCAGAGCGGGCTGCTGGGAGGCGCCTCGTCGCTGCGGAAGGTCGCGAGGCAGAAGAGCTTCACGTCGCTCGTCTGTCGGATGACCTGGTTGAAGACCTCGAGGCTCTGCGCGTCGCTCCAGTGGAGGTCGTCGAAGAAGAGCAGCAAGGGCACGCGCTCGGTGACGGAGCGCAACCAGGCGACCACCGTCTCGTTGAGGCGGGCGCGTTCGAGGTTGGGCTCCAGAGCTGGCGCCGGGGTGATGCCTTGTTTGGCGAGCTCCGGCATGATCTTGGCGAGCACCGGACCGAAACGCGAAAGCTCGTCGTCGGTCGAGAGTGCGATGACCTGCCTGAGGGCCTGGGCGAGAGGCTCGTAGGGCTCCATGCCGGTTTCGAGGCATTGACCATGAAGGACCGGCACGTCGGCCAGCTTGGCATGCAGGTTGAGCTCGTGCACCAGACGGGATTTGCCGACGCCTGCCGGGGCTCCGACGAAGACCGAGCGGCCCTTACCGGCCTGGGCGTCGGCGAGGGCTTCTTCGAGCAAGGCGAGCTCGCGGTCGCGGCCGACCAGGGCGGAGCTCATCAGGTAGCTGCGCTTCTGGTCGAGGTTCTCGCGGCTGACCCGCAGGCCCGAGAGATCCGCCAGGTCGGCGATCACCTCGGAGGCCTCCTGGTAACGGAGGCCCTGATCCTTTTGCAGGAGGCGGCTGACGAGGGTTTCGAGGGCTTCGGGCGCATCGGGGCGCAGGCTGCGAAGCGCGGGCGGCTCGAGGTTGATATGCGCCTTGACGACCTCGACCACGCTTCCCGTGAAGGGCAGGCGGCCGGTCAGCATCTCGAATGCCAAGCAGCCCACGGAGTAGAGGTCCGAGGACGCGTTGATGACGCCGCCCTTGGGGACCTCGGGCGGCAGGTAGCCCGGTGTGCCGGTCAGCTTACCGTTGGAGGGAATGCCGAGCTGTTCCATCAAGCCGAAGTCCATCAGCTTGAGCGTGCCGTCGGGCATGATGCGGATGTTGTCGGCCTTGATGTCCCGGTGCACGTAGAGGCGCGAATGGATGAAGCCCAGCGCCTGGAGGAGCTGGATCAAGAGCCCGTAGGCGCGATCGAAGGGCAGGGGGCCCTCGCTCAGGAGCTGCGTGAGGTCCTTGCCCGAGACCACCTCCATCGTGAGGTAGCGGGTCTGGGCGTCGAGCATCCCGTAGTCGTAGACTTCGACCGTGTTGGGGTGCTTGAGCTTGGCCATCGCCCGGAACTCTTCCTGGAAGCGAAGCTTCAGCTCCGGCGTGGAAGAGCCCTGCATCTGGATGGTCTTGAGCGCGACGACGCGCTTGTCCTGGAGAGTATCCTCCACCCGGTAGACCGTTCCCATGCCGCCTCGCCCAAGCTCGGCGAGCACGTGGAAACGGTTAGCCATCAGCTTTTCCATGCGATCAGCTCTCCTCTCTCGGGCGTCGGGAGGCGGCGCGCGCCGGTCGTTTCTCCCCGGAACTCTTGGAAGCGCGAAATGGTCTCTCGGAGGCGATCGGCCTCGGCTTGCAGCTCGGCGGCCATCGTGTGGATTTCATTGAATGCCTGGGCAATCCGGTCCCCGCCGGCGTGCTGCTCGGAGGTGGCCTGCTTGAGCTGGTCGGCGATCCGGGTCATGGACGCGACGGCCCCCACGATCCGCTCGCCGTCCTGAACTTGTTGCTGGCTGGCTTCGGTGATGCGGTTCATGTGATCGGACGCGCGCGAGATTGCGGTGACGATCGATTGTAGCGCGAGGCCGGCGTTCTGGGCGAGCGCCAGGCCCGATTGGATGGTGCTGTCACCCTGGCGGGTCAGGCGGTTGACCTCGTCGGTCTCCTGCTGGATGCCGCCGACGCGCTGGGTGATTTCGCCCGCGGCCTGGCCGGCGTGCTCGGCCAGTTTCTTGACTTCTTCGGCGACGACGGCGAAGCCGCGGCCCTGTTCCCCGGCGCGGGCCGCCTCGATCGCGGCGTTGAGGGCCAGGAGGTTGGTTTGCTTGGCGATGCCGTCGATGACCGTCAGGAAGGCGCCGATCTCGGCCGAGCTGCGCTCGAGGTCCTCGACCGTCTCGACGATTTCGGTCATGACGCGCGTGACCTGGGTCATGCCTTCGATGGCCTTGTCGACCGCCTCGCGGCCTTCGCGGGCGGCATGGTACGCCTCTTCCTTGGCCTCGCTCGCGCGCTGGACGTTCGAGCCCACCTGCCGGATGCTCGCGATCATCGTCTCGATGGCGCGTGACGTGTCCTGGACGTTGGCGCCCAAGACTTGCGCCTCGCCTTCGAGGCGGCTGAGGCCCTTGGCCATGCGGTCCACGGAGTCCGTGCTCTCGGACATGGTCCCCCGCGAAAGCCCCGCCGCCTGGGCGACACGGGTCGCCGAGTGGCGGACCTGACCGGTGATGCTCCGGAGCTCGAGGATCATCTGCTGGAAGCTCTGGGCGACCTCGCCGATTTCGTCATGGGAGGTGATGGCGACGTCCTGGGAGAGGTCCCCCTTGGCGAGCGCCTGGCTGCAGCGCTTCAGCTCGGCGAGCGGTGTGACCACCCACTTCACGATGAAGGTGCCCATGAGGACCGTGGTCAAGATGGCCACCAGGCTCAGGGCCGTGATGATGAGCGGTGAGGGGCCGTAGCGGCCGATCAACCAGCCGTGCGCCACGCAGATGAAGAGCAAGGGAATGGTCATGGTCACGAGCTTGTAGACCAGGCCGGTGCGGAACTTCAAGTAAAGCACCAGGTTGATCACCGCGATCAAGATCGCGGGGATGCCGAATACCAGCAGGATCTCTCCCAGGGTGCTACCGCTCATTTCCGTCTCCTTTGATCGGCCATGGGCCCTCCAACAGTTGCCAGTCCGTTCCCTCGACCGCCACGGCGGCGGCGTACTCCGGCGCCGGGTCGAGCGAAACCAAGGTCCATCCATCGCTCGCGGTGGCGCCTGCCGCGAGCCCCTCTCCGAGTGCTTTGCCGTGCGCTTCGCGGCGGGTCCAGGCCCGGAAGAACTCCGTTTCGCGCTCCACTCCGTCGAGGGCGCGAAACGCCTTGAGTGCGTCGGGCGGGAAGATCCGCTCGGCGATCCGCTCCGCGCGCTCGACGGGCCGGATCCGCTCCAGGTCGATGCCGACCTCCCGCCGAGTAGACAGCACGAACGCGGCCTTCCCATGCGAATGCGACAAGTTGAAGCGAAGCGCATGGCCATCGAGGGCCGGCTTGCCACGTTTGCCGTAGCGGAAGCGCAAGGCCTCGGGCCGCTCGCCGAGGGTCTCTCCCAGCAGCTCGCGAAGCAAGCCGCGGGCGGCGACGAAGCGATCGCGATCCCGCTCGAAGACGAAGCGCGAGGCCCGGGCCCGTTCGTCCTCCGAGAGGATCGTCGAGAGCTCGGCAAGCCGCTCCGCGCCAAGGTCCAGCGTGGCGTAGGTCACGTTCACCTCATCCGTGCTCAACGACCCCTCCCGGCGCGGACAGGAAGCCCGTCTTCAAGAAGTAAGCGAAGGCCGTGTCCATGAGCGCCGACAGCGGCGGACAGGCGACCTTGCCTGCGAGCGTGCGGGTGGTTTCGCTGCAATCGAAATGCGGCATCCGTCCCTGGAAGAACATCTCCAGCAAGGGAGTGGGCCCTTCCGCGTCCGCCGTGAACATGTGCACCAGCGGGTAGAGCGGGTGCTCGGCGTCATGGCCGGCACGCGCCAATAGGACGGCCTTCCACTCATCGTAAGGCAGCAGGCGAATCGGATAGCCCCGATGTTGTAGGCCCGCGACGACGTCACGCCAGGCGACCGGCTCGGCATGGACCAGGTGATAGGCCCGGTTCGCGGCCTCGGGCCGAAGCGACAGGGCCACGATGGCGCCGCTGACGACGTCGACCGGCACCCAGTCGATTTCCATGGAGACGTCCGGCGCTGCTTCCAGCTCGATGCAGGCCTTCAAGAGCCGGCAGACCATGTCCGCCAGGTTGGAATGGCCCGTGTCCGAGGCGCCCGAGATGAAGCCCGGCCGGTAGATCGTGGTGGGAATCCCGCGGTCGCGGGCAGCTTCCACCAGGCGATCGCCCGCCCATTTGCTCTGCGCGTACCCTCCGTAAAGCTCCGTGGCATGGCCCGGCAGGTCCCGCTCCGTCACCACGCCCGCCTCGGCGTAGGCCTCGGTGGCATACAGGTTCAGGGTCGAGAGGCTGTGAACCGGCTTCACGGGGCCCAGGGCGGCCAGTCGCAGCACGTCCTCCACGCCTTGCACGTGGACCGCCCGCAGCGCCGCGTACGGGTACAGGTGGTTCGGCTGCGCGCCCGAGTGGTAAATGACGTCCACGCGACGCGCTAGCGCATCGAATGCCTCCTCGCTCAAGCCGAAGCGCGGCTTCGAGAGGTCGCCCGGCACGGCCACGATCCGCGAGGCGTAGGCGTCTTCCCAGAGGCCGATTCGGGCCATCGCCTCACGAATCCGATCCTGGCCTTGCGCGGCGCTTTTGGCTCGAACCAGGCAATGAACCGTCGCCTCGCTCGCCTTCAAGAGGTCGCGAAGCAGGTAGGGCCCGAGGAAGCCCGTGGCCCCGGTCAGGAAGACGGCATGTGGCGTTCCTGCCGGCGGGCCTTCCGCCACGATGCTCGCATCGAGGGTGATCTCGCGTTCCCAGTCGATCGCGGGCCCCGATGCCGCTTCTCCGGCGAGACCGGCCTGGAGCTCGCCGGCAAGCGCCGCGATCCCGTGGCCTTCGAGGAACTTCACCACGCTCAGGCCCAAGCCCAGGTCGGCTTCCACGGCGTTTCGGAGCTCGGTGGCCATCAAGGAGTCGATCCCCAGCTCGTGAAGCGAGCGCTGCGGGTCGATCTTGGCGGCGGGCACGCGAAGCACCCGGCTCAGGATCCTGGCGAGGTAGGCTTCGAGCTGCTGACGGGCCTCTTCGGGAGCCAAGGCCGCCAGGGCCTCGCGATCCAGCGTCGAGGCGCGGCCTTCCGTCGCCGGCAAGAGCTCGCTCGCCATCCGTTGAATCATCGGCAGGCGTTGGGCCACGCCCGCAAAGGCCCGCCAATCCACCGGCACGACCGCGACTTGGGCTTCGGAGGTGGCCAAGAGGCGCGCCATGGCCGCCATGCCGCGTGCCGGGTCGAGGCTCGCGATGCCTTGCATCGTGAGGCGATCGCCCCGGTTCTCGGCTTGCGCCGCGAGCCCCACCTGCGAGAACGGCCCCCAGTTGAGGCTGGTCGCCACCCGGCCAGATGCCCGGCGGGCATGGGCCAGCGCGTCGAGGTAAGCGTTCGCCGCCGCGTAGTTGCTCTGCCCCGGCGAGCCGAACAAGGCCGCCGCCGACGAGAAGAGCACGAAGCAGTCCAGGTCGCAGCCCAGGCTTGCTTGATGCAGGTTCCAGGCGCCCGCGACCTTGGGGCCCATGACCGCCTGGAGTTGCGACTCGTCCATCTGGAGCACGGTGGCATCCGCCAGGACGCCCGCCGCGTGCACGATGCCCCGCAGGGGAGGGAGCGCCTGCAACGACGCGAAAAGCTCGGCAACCGACGTCGCGTCCGAGACATCCGCCTGACGCACCTCGACCCGCGTGCCCTGAGCGCGAAGTGCGTCGAGGCGCGCTTCGGCTTCGGGGCGTGGGGCGCTTCGTCCGACCAGGACCAGGGTGCCGGCGCCGTTCTCGGCCATCCACTGGGCGGTCTCGAGCCCGAGGCCTCCGAGCCCGCCGGTGATCAGGTAGGTACCGTCTTCGCGGAAGCTGACGGCCTCATGCGGAGGGGTGAAGCGGGCGAGCTTGGCGACGTAGCGGCCGTCCGCGCGCAGGGCGATCTGGTCGTCGGCGGACTCGGCGAGGACTTCGCCGAGGAGGGCGCTGGCCGCGTCGGCGGGGGTTGCCCCTGTGGGGTTCGCCCCTGTGGGGTGATGGGCGTCGAGGTCGATCAGCGTGGCCTTCAGCTCGGGATGCTCGTTGGCGAGCGTGCGCCCGAAGCCCCAGAGCGGCGCCTGCATGGCGGCTCCGTGCGCGCCGGCGGGTTGCGCCCCGGCCGTGACCAGGAAGAGGCGGGGAGGCACGGCGAGCTCGAGAAGACGCTTGGTGAGCTTCCAGACCCCCATGATGCCTGGGCTATCCGCGTTCAGGTCCGGCGCGTCACCGAGATCCAGGCTGTCGAGGTGAATGACGCCCGTGTAGGTCGCGGCGGCGAGCGCTTTTTCGGCCTCCGGTACGCTGCTCACGACCGTGACGCCCAGTGAGCGCGTCTCGAGTAGGCGGCCCAGGGCCTGGCCCACGCCCTGACGGTCGGAAATGATCAGCCAGGTTCCGGAAGCGGACGCGGAGGCATCGAGACGCGGGGAGGCCACCCAATCCACGCGGTAGAACCCGTCGTCGGAGGCCTGGACGAGCGGCTTGAGGCGCAGGCCAAGCAGTTCCACGAGGACGTTCCCCGTGGCGTCCAAGAGGGTGACGTCGCCGCGGATGCCCGTGGGCGTGACCTCGTGAAGGATCGCATGGCTGTAAACCTCGCCCGACGCCGGCGCATGGACGGTCAAGGAGTCGATGCCCACCGGGAGGAACGCTCCCGCGGTCTCGGGCAGCCGCGAGGCCAGGACGTGCAGGCAAGCGTCCAGGAAGGCGGGATGAAGCCGGTAGCGATCGCGCTCCGGAGCCAGGGCCTGGGGCAGGATGACGCGCCCCAATGCTTCGCCGTCGGCGAACTGCAGCCAGTCGACGCCCCGGAAGGCGGGGCCGTACTCCAGGCCGCGCTCGGCCAGCCGGCGAATGAGCTCGGAGCCTGAAAGCCGTTCGGGATACTGGGCCAGAAGGGTCTCGACGTCACGGGTTTCGGAGCGCCCGGTGGATGCCCGACGGATCGTGCCCGTGGCATGCAGCGTCCAGTCGTCCTCGCGGAGGCTCGACACCGAGAACGCCGCGCCCTCGCCATCGGGAGTCAGGACGGTCTGGATGACGCGCGCGCCTTCGGCCGGCAAGAAGAGGGCCTTCTTGAACTCGACGCCCGTGAGCGTGACGGGGGAGGGCCCGTGGGCTTCCTGGAAGGCGGCGATCGCCATCTCCACGTAGGCCGTGCCCGGCAGGACCGCCGTGCCCATCACGGCGTGATCGGCGAGGAAGGTCTGGCGTTCGAGCGAGAGGTCGGTCTCCCAGAAGGAGGTCCCGGGTTGCAGGGACGAGCGCAGCCGCGACCCGAGCAGCGGATGCCCGTGCTGGGGCCGGGACGAGGCGGCGGGGACGACGCGGTAGAGCTCGTGCTGCCAGGGCAAGGTCGGAAGCGGAATGCAGGAGCCTTCCGGTGCGACGGCCTTCCAGTCGATCGCGAGGCCCTCGACGAAGAAGTTGCCGAGGCTTTCGAGGATGGTGGGCCGCTCGGACTCGCGGCGCAACGACGGGAGCGCCTTGCCATCCTTGCCGGCGTGGCGCAGGCAGTCGGCGACGGCGTTGGTCAGGACTGGGTGCGGGCTGATTTCGAGGAAGCGCGACAGGCCTTCCTCGGCCAGGAGGCGGATAGCCGTCTCGAAGCGCACGGGCTCGCGCAGGTTGCGCATCCAGTACTCCGCGTCGAGGCTCATGCCGTCGAGCTTGCGGCCCTCGACGGTGGACATGAAGGGAATCCGGGCGACTTGAGGCCGGACGGGGGCCAGGGCTTCGAGCAGATCGTCGCGCAAGACGTCCATCTGCGGGCTATGGGAGGCGACGTCCACCTTGACCAGGCGGCAGAAGACGCCGCGCGCTTCGAGCCCGTCGAGGACCTGGCGCAGGGCCTCGGGCTCTCCCGAGAGCACGGTCGAGCGCGGGCCGTTGGATACCGCCACCGAGAGGCGATCTTCGAAGCCCTCGAGGGCCTCGCCGGCCTCTGCGAGCGTGAGCTCGACCACGGCCATGGCGCCCTTGCCGCTGCAGCGGCGCATCAGGCGGCTGCGCAGGCAGATGATCCGGGCGGCGTCGTCGAGGCTGAGGATGCCCGCCACGTGGGCGGCGGCGACTTCCCCCATGCTGTGGCCGACGACGGCGGCGGGCACGATTCCCCAGGAGCGCCAGAGGGCGGCGAGCGCCACCTGGATGGCGAAGAGCGCGGGCTGGACGTGCTGTATATCCTCGAGCCAGGCGGATTCACCGCTCGACTGCAGGCGTTCGAGCAGCGAGCCCTCGGAGTAGGGGCGCATCGCCTCGTCGCAGCGTTCGAGCGCGTCGCGGAAGACCGGCTCGGTCGCGAGCAATTCGCGTCCCATGCCAAGCCATTGCGAGCCCTGTCCGGGGAAGACGAAGACCAGCTTCTGGGCCTTTTTGGGCAGCTTGCGGCCATGCACGAGGCCTTCGACGGCTTGCCCGTCGAGGAAGGCCTGGAGGCGCTCGGCAAGTTCGGCCTCGGAGGCGGCCACGACGGCCAGGCGATGGTCGAGCTGGCTGCGGCGGAGGCTCGCGGTATGCGCGCGATCGGCGAGGGCGGCCGGATGCGCGAGGTGGCGCTTGGCCAGCTCGACGAGGCTATCCGGGCCATGGGCCGAGAGGGGCAAAAGGACGGCGCCGGGTGTCGGGGATGCCTCGGCCTCGCGGGCGGGTGCCGCGCTCAGGACGATATGCGCGTTGGTGCCGCCGAAGCCGAAGGAGCTGACGCCGGCGATCGCCGGCCCGTCGGGCCAGGCTTCGAGCGTCGTGGGCACCCGCAGGGGCAGCTCATGGAAGGGGATGTACGGGTTGGGCTCCTCGAAGTGCAGGTTCGGCGGAATCTGCCGGTGCTTCAGCGCCAAGGCGACCTTGATCAGGCCCGCGATGCCCGCGGCGGCTTCCGTGTGGCCGATGTTGGTCTTGACCGAGCCCAAGATGCAAGGCCGGCCCTCGGGGCGGTCCTTACCCAGCACGGCTCCGAGCGCCTTGGCTTCGATGGGATCTCCCAAGAGCGTCCCGGTGCCATGCGCCTCGACATAGGCCACTTCACCCGGCGCCACGCCCGCATTCGAGTAGGCTTCGGCAATTACAGCCTCTTGAGCCCAGCGGTTGGGGGCGGTTAGGCCATTTGAGCGGCCATCTTGGTTGACGGCCGAGCCCTGGATGATGGCGACGATGGGATCTCCGTCTTCGAGGGCCTGGCTGAGGAGCTTGAGGGCGACGATGCCGACGCCTTCGCTGCGGACGTAGCCGTTGGCTTTGGCGTCGAAGGCCTTGCAGCGGCCGTCGGGGGCCATGGCGGCGAGGCGGGAGAAGCCGATGGTGATCTCGGGCGTGAGGATCAGGTTGACGCCGCCGGCCAGCGCGAGGGTGGATTCGCCGGAGCGCAGGCTCTGGCAGGCGAGGTGGACGGCCACCAGGGACGACGAGCAGGCCGTGTCGATGGCGAGCGAGGGGCCGCGGAAATCGTAGACGTAGGAGAGCCGGTTGGCGGCGATGCTGTAGGCCGAGCCGGTATTGGTGTGGACGTCGATGCCGTGGGGATCGTGAAGGTGGAGGCGCGAGGCGTCCGAGTTGGCGATGCCGACGAAGACGCCCGTGCGGGAGCCGGCGAGCGCTTCGGGGACTTGGCCGGCGTCTTCGAGGGCTTCCCAGGAGGCTTCCAGCAGGAGGCGCTGCTGGGGGTCCATGCGGGCGGCTTCGCGGGGCGAGATGCGGAAGAACGGCGCGTCGAAGGCGGCAACCCCGTCGAGGAAGCCGCCCCAGCGGGTCATCATCTTGCCGGTCTGGGTGCTGTCGGGATCGTAGAGGGCGTCGATGTCCCAGCGCTCGGCGGGAACTTCGCGAACGGCATCCCCGCCCCGAGTCAGCAGGTCCCAGAAGGCCTTGGGGCTGTCGGCTCCGGGGAAGCGACAGCCGATGCCGATGACCGCGACAGGTGCGTGTTTCACGCGGGCTGACCTGCCAGGTGCTGGGCGATCGCCTCGATGCTCGGATAGTCGAAGAGCAGCGTGGGGTTGAGTTCACGGCCCATGGCGTCTTCGAGATCGGCGACCAGGGTCACGGCCAGCACGGAATCGACTCCGTACTGGGCGAACGGCTGCTGCACGTCGATATCCGAGGGGTCGATGGCCAGTTCCTGGGCCAGCTTGTCGATGAGCCACTCTTGGAGGGCGTCCTCGCTCCAGGGCGAATGTGTCTGCGTCATGACTGCTCCTTATCGGTTCACGGCTTCGAGGCGGCCGGCGAGGTAGGCCGCGCGGCAGGACTGGCGCTGGATCTTTCCGCTCGAGGTCTTGGGAATGGTCGTCGCCTTGATCAGGACCACATCGTGGACCATGACCTCGAACTGGTCGGCCACGGCCTGGCGAATCAAGTCGAGCACGTCCTTCTGGTTGAGCGGGGCAGGAGCCAGCTCGAAGTGGTCCATCCGCTCCTCCATGGCCTGGGCGTTCCCCGGCGTGGGCTGCGAGCGGTCCGGCTGGTGCCGGCGCTCGACCTCGGCCACGACGACCAGGCGCTCTTCACCGCCGACTTCGACCGAGAAGCTGGCGGAGCAGCCCTGGCGCAGGGAGGGGTGGCAGGCCTCGATGGTGCGTTCGATGTCCTGCGGGTAGTGGTTGCGGCCCCGGATGATGATCAGGTCCTTGATGCGGCCGGTGACGAAGAGCTCGCCCTCGTGCACGAAGCCGAGGTCTCCGGTGCGCAGGAACGGCCCTTCTCCGGTATCGGAGGTCATGGCTCCGAACGTCCGCTCGGATTCCTCCGGACGGTTCCAGTAGCCCTTGGCCACGGCGTCGCCGGAGACCCAGATCTCGCCGACCTCGTCGGGAGCGCAGACGCGCCGGGTTTCGGGGTGGACGATCGTCACGCCTGCGCGCAGGGTCACGCCCGAGCCCACGATCAGGCGGGACTCGCCGCCGTTGGCGGGAACGACCCGGTGCTGTTCCAGGGCCTCGGCATCGACTTCCAGGTAGATGGGCGGGCGAGCGACCGGCGCAACCGAGACCTTGAGCGTGCCTTCGGCGAGGCCGTAACAGGGGCGCAGCGCGCTACGCTGGAAGCCCGCCGGAGCGAAGTGCGCGGCGAAGTTCTCGAGCGTCTCGCGGCGCAGCGGCTCGGCGCCGTTCGCGGCGGACGCCAAGCAGCTGAGGTCGAGCGTCTCGCGCATCTCGGGAGTCACCTTGCGGACGCAGAGGTCGTAGGCGAAGTTGGGTGCGCTCGTCAGGGTGCCGCGGAAGCGGGTGATGGCCTTCAGCCAGCGGATGGGGCGCTGGAGGAAGGCGATGGGGGCCATCAGGTAGACTCGGAAGCCGGTGTGGACCGGAAGCAGGACCCCGTAAATCAGGCCCATGTCGTGGTAGAACGGCAGCCACGAGACCGAGACGGTCTTCTCGGAGAGTTCGAGGCCGGTCGCGATGTCCTCCATGTTGGTCATGAGGTTGCGGTGGCTGACCATGACGCCCTTGGGGATGCCCGTCGAGCCCGACGTGTACTGAAGGAAGCAGATCGTCTCGCCGTCGATCTCGGGCCGTTCCCAGGCGGCGTCCTCGTCTTCCAGGGTCTCGGTGGCAAGGCAGAGCACCTTGTCGAGGCCGGGCGTTTCGGCGTAGGACGCGGCGATCATGCCGCGGATGGGCTCGGTCATCAGGGCGACCGTCGCGTTGGCGTCCTGCATGATGGCGACCAGTCGGTCCATGTTGCGGTTGTTGCGCGGCGGGAAGGCCGGGACGGGAATCATGCCCGCGTAGAGGCTACCGAAGAAGGCCACGATGAACTCGAGTCCGGGCGGATAAAGCAGGACGACCCGGTCGCCGAACGAGGCATTGGCGCGCAGCCACTTGGCGAGCACGCGAGCCTTGCGATCGAGTTGCGCGTAAGTCAGGGCATCCTTCTCGGTCTCGCCGTCGCTCAAAAAGGTGTACACCGGATCGTCAGGCTGCTGGGTTGCGCGGGAATGGAGAAGGTCGACCAGGGTTGAGGGACTCATCGGGCACTCCGTCGGCGAGGGGGGAAAGACGTTCAATCGTCAGTCAAACAACCGTTGTATACCCGCTTGGTTGCTAGCCAAACGCTAGGTGCGGCCCCCGTTGGGGGGGATCTTGCGTGAAGGTTTCGTGATTTCTGTGGCGTCGGGAATGGCGATGCCTCATGGGCGGGGCCGGTTCCTCAGGAGCGTCAGGGCTCCGGCCATGCGCTGGCGCAGGGATGAGCCGTGAAGGGCCATGAGGCTTCCTTCGAGGAAATCCGAGAGGCCCCGGCCTGCCGGGTACCAGAAGGGGCGGGCGCGTCCCGAGCGGTTCATGTCGATCAGCTTGGACTCGACGAGTTCCAGCAGGCCGGCTTCGCCGCCCACCTTGCCGAGGCCTCCGAGCTTGAACCCGCCGCGAGGGGTCTGGGGAACCCCGTACGTGTCCAGGCCCGTGTTCACCCAGATGGTTCCCGCTTCGAGTCGGCGGGCGACCTTCTCGGCGGCGTCGAGGTCGCGCCCCCAGACGGAGGCGTTTAGCCCGAAGGGCGAGTCGTTGGCCAGCCGAATGGCTTCCTCGACGGACTCCACCGGGATGATCGGCAGGACCGGCCCGAAGGTCTCTTCGCGCATGAGCAGCATCTCGGACGTGACCTCGGTGATCACGGTGGGGGCGTAGTACGTTCCCGGTCGAGGGAGCCGTTTGCCACCCAGCAGGACCTTGGCGCCCTTGGCGATCGCGTCCTGGACCTGCGCGTCGATCGTGGCGAGTTGCCGCTCGCTGATGATCGGGCCGACTTCGACGCCGGGATCCAGCGCATGGCCGACCGTCAGGGCTTCCACCCGGCGTAGGATCCGCTCGCTCAGCCCCGGCATGAGCTCGCGAGGCACGTAAAGGCGCTCGATCGAGGCGCAGGCTTGCCCCGAGTTGCTGAAGGCGGACCAGACGACGCCGCGGGCGGTGAAGTCGAGGTCGGCATCCGGCATGACCACGGCGGCGTCCTTGCCGCCGAGCTCCAGGGTGACGGAGATGAGCTTGGCGGCGGCGCGTTCCGCCACCTTGATGCCCGTGGCCACGCCGCCGGTGAAGCAGACATGATCGATCTCCGCGTCGAGCAAGGCGGCGCCCGTCGAGCCGTCGCCGGTCAAGAGGCCCAGCACTCCTGGGGGCAGGATGCCCTGGGCGAGCCGGTCGAGCCGCGTGGCGAGCATGGGGGTCCACTCGGAGGGTTTGTGGACAACCGTGTTGCCGGCGGCGAGGGCGGCGGCGATCGAGGACATCGACAGGAGGAGGGGGTAGTTCCAGGGGGTGATCACCCCGATGACGCCCTTGGGCTCGTAGGTCAGGAAGGTCTTGGCGTTGCGCATGACCGGGTTGGGGACCGAGATGGGGCGATCGGCGAGGATCCGGCTCGAGTGCTTGGCGTAGTAGGCCAGGAACTCGCATGCCGAGAGGACTTCGGTGAGCGCATCAGCCAGAGGTTTGCCGTTTTCGCGGCTCAGCAGTTCGGCGAGTCCCCGGTGATCGTCGCGGATCCGGTCTCGCCACCTCAACAGCAACCGCCCGCGGCCGGCGTAGCCCAGGTCGCGCCAGGTGGGGAGGGCGGCACGTGCGGCGGCGACGGCTTCTCGGGTCTCGGCGACCCCGCAAACGGGGGCTTCGCCGAGCAGTTCGCCGTTGCCGGGGTCGTAGGAGTGAAGCGTCTGGGCCGCTTGCGTCATCGTTTTCCTCCGATTGCGATCGCCATTACGTTCAGCGGGCGCCTTACCCGAGTATACCGGAACCGAGGCGATGACGAAGGGGCCGCCTCACGTGTGTGAGACGGCCCCTCGATCGCTATACCCCGGTCACTCGGTGGGTTTTAGGCCCAGCGGATGAGGGCGAGCTCGTGCTTGTTGATCATGCGGGGATCGTTGGGGACGATGCGCACGCCGTAGCCGTACGAGCCGCTCGACTTGGGCACGAATTCGCCGCGGTAGGTGAGGGTGCCGTCCATCTCGTCGATGCGCTCCATGGGGAGGGTCTCGAAGTCGGTGAGCTGGCCTGCGACCTCGCGGCCGTGGGTGATCTCGACGGCCACGTCACTGGGCTTGAGGTGACCCAGGCGGATCTTGGCCGTGACCTCGACGGTTTCGCCGACGGCGAGCTTGCCGTCCTTGGGGCCGGTGGCTTCGAGGTGGATGTGATGCCAGTTGAAGCGCAGCTTGCCCTTCCACTCGGATACGTCGCGGGCGACCTTGTAGCCGTTCGCGGCGAACTCCTCGCCGTGCTTGACGGCGGGGATGTAGAGGTCGCGGGAGTAATCCTGGACCATGCGCTGCATGCTGAAGGCGGGGGCGAGGGTTTCCATGGCGTTCTTCATGCGCTTGACCCAGCCGTGGGGCACGCCGTCGGCGTCGCGGTCGTAGAAGAGCGGCACGACTTCCTCTTCGAGGGTGGTGTAGAAGGAGAGGGCGTCGGCGGCGTCTTGCTCGTCGTAGGACTTGTACTCGCGCTCCTCGCCGATGGACCAGCCGTTGATGCCGTTATAGCCTTCGACCCACCAGCCGTCGAGGATGCTGAAGTTCAGGATGCCGTTGAGGGCGGCCTTCTGACCGGAGGTGCCGGAGGCTTCGAGCGGGCGGCGGGGGTTGTTGAGCCAGACGTCCACGCCGGCGACGAGGTGGCGGGCCACGTTCATGTCGTAATCTTCGATCATGATGACCTTGCCGTCGAAGCCTTCCTGCTTGGCGATCTGGTGGATCTGCTGGATGAAGCGCTTGCCGGGCTCGTCGGCAGGGTGGGCCTTGCCGGCGAAGATGATCTGGACGGGGCGGTTCGGGTCGTGGAGGGTCTTCTGCAGGCGCGCGGCATCCCGGAAGATCAGGGTCGCGCGCTTGTAGGTGGCGAAGCGGCGGGCGAAGCCGAGGGTGAGGGCTTCGGGATCGAGGAGGGTTTCGGCTTCCTTGAGCTTGGCGTGGGATTCGCCGTGGCGCAGCCACTGGGTCTTCACGCGCTCGCGGAGGAAGTCGACCATCTGGTGCTTGAGCTGGCGGTGGACCTGCCAGAGCTCGGCGTCCGGCACGGCGTCGAGCTTCTTCCAGGTGGCCTCTTCCTCGACGCGCTCATGCCACTGGTTGCCCAGGTAGGCGTTGAGGAGCTTGCCGAGCTCGGGGGCGAGCCAGGTTTCGGTGTGGATGCCGTTGGTGATCGAGGTGATGGGCACCTCGGGCTTGGGCACGCCGGGCCAGAGGTCGTGCCAGATGCGGCGGGAGACCTCGCCGTGCAGCTTGCTGACGCCGTTTGCCTGGCGCGAGAGGCGCAGGGCCAGGACGGTGAGGCTGAAAAGCGGGGGGCCGGCGGGCTGCTCGTGGCGGCCGAGCGTCATGAACTCCTCGCGGTTGAGGCCGAGAGCGCCCCAGAAGCGATGGAAGTAGCGCTCCATCATGTCGAAGGTGAAGGCGTCGTTGCCCGCGGGCACCGGGGTATGGGTGGTGAAGATCGAGTTGGCGGCCGTGGCTTCGAGCGCCTCGTAGAAGGTGAGGCCTTGCTTTTGCACGAGCTCGCGGCAGCGCTCGAGGTTCAGGAAGGCCGAGTGGCCTTCGTTCATGTGCCAGACTTCGGGGCTATAGCCCAGTTGGCGCAGGGCGCGGACGCCGCCGATGCCCAGGAGGATTTCCTGGGTGATGCGCATGTCCTGGTCGCCGCCGTAGAGCTGCGCCGAGAAGCGGCGGTCTTCCGGGGCGTTGTCGGGGATGTCGGTGTCGAGCAGGTAGAGGGGGATCCGGCCGACCTGGACCTTCCAGACTTTGGCGAAGACGGTGCGGCCGGGAAGCTCCACCGAGATCACGATGTCGTTGCCGTTGGCGTCCTGGGTGGGCTTGATGGGCAGCTCGGCGAAGTTGAGCTTCTTGTAGGAGGCTTCCTGCCAGCCTTCGGCGTTGAGGAGCTGCTTGAAGTAGCCCTGGTTGTAGAGGAGGCCGACGCCCACGAAGGGGAGGCCGAGGTCCGAGGCGGACTTGCAGTGGTCGCCCGAGAGGATGCCGAGGCCCCCCGAGTAGATGGGTAGGGCTTCATGCAGGCCGAACTCCGCCGAGAAGTAGGCGATGGTGGCTTTGGCCTGCTGGGGGAAGGTCCGGGAATACCAGGTGTCCTTGGGGGTCATGTAGGCATCGAAGGCCGCCATGACACGGTCGTAGAGCTCAAGGTACTGGGGGTCGCGCTCGGCGGCGTCAAGGCGCGCCTGGTCGACTTCCACCAGGAATTTGACGGGGTTGTGGTAGATACGCTCCCAGAGTTCGGGATCCATGCCGCTGAACAGCGACTGGGCCTCGGGGTTCCAGCTCCACCACATGTTATGTGCCAATTCGCTCAGCCGCTCCAACCGGGCCGGGACCACGGGGAAGACCGACACTCTACCTAGCAGATTCACTCGATGACTCCTCAATACTGGTTGATTAGCGCCTGCGGGGGGAAGGGCCGTGAAGGGGCCTTACCGGGACCGCTGGCTGGTCGTCGCGGTTGTTGCGCGAGGCGGCGATGCGCGCTCCACGAGCAACGAACCCGTTTCGATGAAAGTTCCGCGACCTTGCGGGAGGCCGGCGCCCATGCCGAGCAGGCGCCATGGTACCACAGCGCCTGCAGGCTTGGGGGGTGGTCGCTAGGCCACTGCGGGGGTCCCGGAGAGGGTTTCGATGAAGCTCTCGATGACCTCGACGAGGGCTTCACGGGTGGTGGTCTGGTTCACGCGGTTGCGCAGGTCGGCCGACGCGTGCATGCCCTTGGTGTACCAGGCCACGTGCTTGCGGCATTCCGGTACGCCGGTCCGCTCGCCTTTCTCCTCGATGAGGAGCATGCAGTGGTCCAAGGCGACGCGCAGGCGCTCGACGTCCGACGGCTCCGGCAAGAGTTCGCCGGTTTTGAAGTAATGGGCCGTCCGCGGGATGATCCAGGGGTTCCCCTGGGCTCCGCGCCCGAACATGACGCCCTTGCAGCCGGATTCCTTGAGGCGCTGGACCGCGACGATGGGGTCGTAGAGGTCTCCGTTGCCGATGACGGGAATGGAGACGGCTTGGACGACCTCGGCGATCGCCTCCCAGTCCGCCGAACCGGAGTACATCTGCGAGCGGGTCCGCCCATGCACCGTGATGGCGGCCACCCCGGCGTCCTCGGCGATCTTGGCCACTTCCACGTAGTTGCGGTGGTCGTCGTCCCAGCCCAGGCGCATCTTGATGGTCACCGGCTTGTCGGGGACGTAGCGGATCATGGCCTTGAGGATCTCGCGAAGCAAAGGCGTATCCTTGAGCAAGGCCGAGCCGTCGCAGCCCTTGGTGATCTTGGGGACCGGGCAGCCGAGGTTCACGTCGACCACGGCCGCTCCCGCATCCGCCAGGATCCGGGCGGCCTGGCCCATCGCTTCGGGCTCATGGCCGAAGAGCTGGAGGCCCAGCGGCTTGACGTCGTCGGGCACCCGGAAGGCCGGGGCGTTGTCCTTGCGGCGGCCCCAGTTGAGCAGGCCCACCGCCGAGAACATCTCGTGGAAGACCAGGCTTTCCTGGTCGTAACGGCGCATCAGCTTGATGTAAGGGATGTCGCAAACCCCGCACATGGGAGCCAGGATCACCGGGCTATCCAGTTCGAGGGATCCGATCTTCAAAATAGGTTCCTTCATACTCCCTAGTTTATCACAGGCAATGCGGGGTGAGCACAGAGGCCCGCCCCGTTCGGGCGGCCCGCCCTACTCGCTTGCTCCTTCCCTTGTCAAATCAGGAGGAGCGGATTACCCTGGTGTCTCGCTTCCCTTCACCGAGCACGTTTGCCCATGATCATCACCAAGAAGCTGCTGCACGGCCGCCTGCACCCCGCCAAACCCTTGACGGTTCCCGGGTTCGACGGCGAACGCCGCCTCACGCTCTACCTACCGCACGGCTACGACGCCACGATCAAACGCTATCCCGTCGCCTACATGTGGGACGGCCAGAACCTCTTCGGCGATCACGGCTCGTTCGCCGGCGGCTGGCACCTGCATCAGGCGCTCGACATGCGCGCGACCCACGGCCGGACGGTGCCGATCGTGGTGGCCATCCACCACGGCCCCAAGCGCGAAGAAGAGTTGGTTCCCTGGCCCGTCACCGAAGGCGGCGAAGCCCGGGCGGATGAGCTCTTGGACTGGCTGACCGGCACCCTCATGCCCATGGTCGAAGCCGACCTTCGCGTCCTCACGGGTCCCGAAAACACCATGATCGGCGGCTCCTCGCTGGGCGGCCTCATGTCCCTATACGGCTTCTTCCGCCATAACGACCGCTTCGGCAAGGCCCTCTGCATGTCGCCCTCCTTGTGGGTCGCCGAAGGCAAGATCTTCGAGTACGTCGCCAAGGCCGCTTGCTCGGGCGATCCCCGCCTCTACCTCGACTGCGGCGCCAAGGAAGCCAACGGCATCGTGATCGAGCACGCCGAGTGGATGGCGCAGATGCTGGAACGCAAGGGCTTCTGGGAGGGGTACCATTACTACTGGCGCCCCGACCCGCGCGGGGATCACAACGAGCGCGCCTGGCGCCGCCGCCTGCACCGGGCCCTTCATTACCTATACGGCTGATCGACAAGCGAAGCGCCCCCGGAATCCTCCAGGGGCGCTTCGGCATTTCGGTTCGGGTTATTTCTTCTTGGTGAACGTGCCCTTGGCCACGACGGAGTCGCGCTTCTCGTCGAGGACGAGCTGGACGTCCATCTCGTCGCCCTTGTCGTTGAAGGTCGCCTTCACGTAGTACGACTTGCCGTTGGCATCCTTGCCGAGATCGGCCTGCCAGGTCTTCCCGAAGGCCACCGAGTTGAGCGTCTTCTTGAAGGTCGTCTTCCCGTTCGTCAGGTTGGTGGTGACCTTCATGTTCTTCGACTTGCCGACCTGGCTGATCCCGATGCTGCTCTTGCCGCCCTCGACGGTCCAGGTGCCGAGCACCTTCTCGAGGGTGAGGCCGGAGCCCCGCTGGGAGTCCTCCAGGAAATCGGGCGTGAGGATCTTGACCGTCTTGTTCACGGCGTTGCCGATGAAATCCGTGCCCTTGGAGTTGCCGGTCGCTTGCTTGGGAGTCGTGGACTCGGTGGCTTCCTTGTTCTCGCGCTGCTTGAGGGCCTCGGCTTCGAGCTCCTTCCTGCGCGCTTCCTCCGCGGCCGCCTGGGCTTGGTTCTCGGCTTCTTGGCGGGCGAGTTCCTCGGCCTCGGCCTTCTTGCGGGCTTCCTCGATCTGCTCGGGCGTGAGGACCGCCGAGGCCTTCACCTGGTTGGCCCCCATGTTCTGACGCAACTGCGAGCCCGAAAGGGCGCTCTTGCCGCCCGAACTCGCGTCGCCCCGGAAGGCCGAGGGGCGATTGCCGTCCGCGTTGGCCAGCGACGAAACCTCGGAGCTCCGCTCGGGCGGCAGCAACTCGACGACGCGAGACGACCGGAGCGGATCCACCGCGACGTCACGCGAGCTGCGGCCCGTCTCGATCACGTCCCAGCGAAAGTTCTTTACCGGCACCTGGAACGAGATATCGTAGAGGCCGTACTTGGTCCGCAGGGCCCGGCTGCGGGTCTCCTGCCGGGTGAACTCCGAGAGCTTCCAACCCTTGTTGATGGTCGTCTGGACCTGGGTCTGGGGCGTGACGGTGACGATGGTCTGGTACTTGTGCACCATGAGGCCCTTGCGGACCCGGTCGACTCCCCCCTTCTCCTCGTAGGGCGCCCCCCGCTTCACCGCACCCTTCTGGATCTCGGGAGCGGGCAGGGCCGGCATGTCCGGAGCGGGGTTTTCCAGGTTCTCCTGGAAGATCCGGTAGGTATTGTGATCGACCAGCTCCCATTCGCCGTCCTCGGGGTTGGCGGGATGGGCGATCCAGTTCTTGACCTTGCGGGTCCCGCTCAGCTCCCAATCGGGCCCGAGGTCGGGAGCCTGCGCCAGGGCCGGGCCGGGAGCCAGGAGGCCCAGGCCCAGCAGCGCGGCGATCACGGCGTTTTGCGTTTTCATCTCATTTCTCCTCAATCAGCAAACGGAAGTGCTCGTGACCGCGCTTAGTTCAGGTCGCGCGGGTCCTGCGCGAACCAGACGTCTTCGCTCAGGTGCTTCTTGCCGTTCTGGACGAAGTAATGAGACTGCATGAGCAGCTCGCCGTCCTTGTTCTTGACCATCTTGAAGTCCGAGCCGATCTCGGTGATGCCCAGTTGGGCC
>Ga0180215_1000661_pt1 | contig 41598 bp, 31 predicted proteins | sample eDN3rd37CBELigBY_FD_128871 | JGI IMG/M metagenome (GOLD analysis project Ga0180215, IMG submission 128871) | Enriched backyard soil microbial communities from Emeryville, California, USA - eDNA 3rd pass 37_C BE-Lig BY (version 2) (version 2) | ecosystem: Environmental > Terrestrial > Soil >...
ACGACAGGGCCATCCCCTGGCTCCCCGAGCTGGCGGGGACCCACAAGGCGGAGATCCGGATCCGCCACCTCCTCGCCCACACGAGCGGCCTCCCGGCCTGGCTCCCGCTCTTCGCGGACACCGCCGTCTCCGACGCCGTCGCAGGCTCGAATGGCGGCGCCGCTCCCGCGGCGGAGCTTGCCGAGGCCATACTGAAGCGGCGCCAGCGCATCATCGATCTGGCTGCGGGCGCACTGCTGGAGCGCTTCCCAGGGGTCGAGTGCGTCTACAGCGATCTCGGCTTCATCCTGCTGGGAGAGCTCCTCGCTCGCAGCGCGGGCCAGCCCCTGGATCCGCTCGTCCAAGGAGAGGTCCTCCGTCCACTGGGGCTGAACGCCACTGGGTTTCGGCTGCTGGCGGGCGAGGCCGGCGCCGGGCAGGGCCCGGTGCCGCCTTCCATCGCGCCCACCGGGACCACCCGCCCCCGCCCGCCTGCCCCGGGACAGGAGCGCTTCTTTCCGGGACTCCCGCAGAGCCCCCTCGCCGCAGAGCCGCCCGGCGTGGTGGACGACGACAACGCCTGGGCCATGGGTGGCGTCGCAGGCCACGCGGGCCTCTTCTCCACCGCCACGGACATCGCCTGGTGGGGCGCTCGGATCGAGGAGGAGCGCCGGGGCGCAGGGAGGCTGGGAAGCGCCGAGGTCCTCGAGGAGCTGCTGCGGCCCGATCCCCACCTCGGACCCGTGCGGGCCCTCGGCTTCGACCTGCCCGCCTCGGAAGGATCCAGCGCGGGAGAGCGGCTGGGACGCGGCCCGCTGGGGGGCGCCGGCCACCTGGGCTTCACCGGCTGCTCCATCTGGATCGACTTCGACCGCAGGCTCTCCGTCGCCGTCCTCACCAACCGGGTCTCTCCCTCTCGCGAGAAGGTGGAGCCCATCCGCAGCCTGCGCCCCCGCTTCCACGACGCGGTCATCGACGCCGTCGGCGGCTGAGGAGGAGACCTCCGGTCTCTTGGGACTCGTTCGCCGGGCGCCGTTCAGCTCCCACCCCTGGGAGCCGCCATCCACGGATCGAGTGCGGCCCCAGGGCGATCGCGCGGCGCGGCCCGGTTCCGGAGATCGATCGCCTCAGGCGGGGAGCTCGAGCTCGAGGCCGGCGTTCTCCCGGATCACCTGGGCGATGCAGGCGAAGAGCTCCATGCCGCTCCCGCGCTCGTCGATCCAACGCCCGCTCGTCTCCTCGTAGCCGAAATGCCAGCCGGCGGTCTTGGCCGCGAGCCAGATCTGGCGGGTGGGGCGCTGCGTGTTGATCACGCATTTCGTGCCGTTGGGGAAGCTGAGCTGGAGCACGTCGCCGGTGGATTCGTAGTCGACCACGTCCGGATCGATGGGCTCGAGGATCTTCTCGATCCTGTCGAAGGTCTGGTCTGCCAAGAGGAGAAAGCGGGACTCGTCCATCCGCTGGACCTAATCGGTGCCATGAGGCAGCGCCATAGGAAGCGCCGTCTGGCCTGCGGCCATGTCCCGCGACGCCCGGCCGTGTTAGATCAGGGGCTCGCTTGGCCCAAAGGGAACCCTTGAGCACCCTCTCCCAGACCCTCTTCGACTTCGCGGAACGCTTCCTCTCCCCCGAGGAGCGCGAGCAGCTCGAACGACTGAAAGTGAACGACGAGGGCACGGGGTACGATCCCTTCGGCCTCAACCTCGAGCACGTGAAGCTGGGGCTCGCCCTGGGCAAGCCCCTCTACGATCGCTACTTCCGCGTCCTCTCCCAGGGCGCCGAGAACGTCCCCAAGGAGGGACCCGCGATCCTCGCCGGCAATCACTCCGGCACCCTGCCCTTCGACGCCGCCATGCTCTGGGTGGACTCGGTGCGCAGCGTGGGGCGGGTGGCGCGGCCGATCGGCGACTTCTTCGTCTCCGACCTCCCCTTCCTCGGCACCCTCTTCAACCGGGGCGGCATGGTGGGCGGGGCCAGGCCCAACGTTCGGGGTCTCCTCGAGAGCGGCGAGCTGGTGATGATCTTTCCCGAGGGGGTCCCCGGGATCGGCAAGCCCTTCTACGAGCGCTACCGCCTGCAGCACTGGCGGATCGGCCACGCGGAGCTGTCGATCCGCCACAGGGCGCCGGTGGTGCCGGTGGCGATCGTCGGCGCCGAGGAGCAGATGCCCCAGCTTGCGAAGCTCACCAGGGTCGGTAGACTCTTCGGCGTTCCCTACTTGCCGATCACGCTCACGCCCATTCCGCTCCCGGTCCGATATCGCATCTATTACGGGGAGCCGTTGGTCCTGCACGAGCGCTTCCGGCCCGAGGACGCAGACGACCCCGGCAAGGTGAGGGAGGCGGCGGCGCTGATCAAGACTGCGGTCGAAGAGCTGGTGAAGAGAGGCCTTCGGGAGCGCGAAGGAATCTTCAAATAACAAGAGGAGAGGCCAAGGTCTTCATGTCGATCGCGACCACAGATGGAATTCGAGTCATGGTCCGCCCAGCGTTCTGGGAGGAGCGGAGCGCTGCGTCCCAGGGACTCTTCGCGTTCACCTACACCGTGCGGATCACGAACACGGGGGACCAGCCCGCGCAGCTCCTCCGGCGCAAGTGGACGATCACCGACGGCGCCGGCAACGTGCAGGAGGTCGAGGGGGACGGGGTGGTGGGCAGGCAGCCGCACCTCGCACCCGGTGAGAGCTTCGAGTACACGAGCTGGGTGCCGCTCCCCACGCCGATCGGGACGATGAAGGGCACCTTCCGCATGGTCCGCCCCAACGGGATCGGCTTCTACGCCGAGGTCGCGGAGTTCGTGCTCACCCAGCCCAACGCCCTGCACTGAGCGCTGCGTGCCCGCCCGAGCGGCGGGCGAGCGGCCGTTTCGCGCTTCATTCTTCTTCATGAGCCCAACAGATCGTCGCAACGCCCGATGGTCATTCTTGGCATCGTCCCTCCCTCCCGGAGCGACGAGACCGGGCCTCGCAGCAGGGCCGAAGGAGAAGAAAATGATGCCGGACAAGAAGAACGCCATCCTCATCGCCAGCCTCGGGCTCGTCTCGATCCTGGGCCTCGGCGGCTTCGCCCACCAGGAGGGCGGCGGGAAGCGAGACGCCCTCATGGGCAAGGGCCTGGACCGGGTCCTGGAGAAGATCGACGCCACCCCCGAGCAGGCCGAGCAGATCCGCGCCATCCGGGACCGGCTGGTCGCCGAGCGCCCCCAGATGGATCGCAAGAACGAGCTCCTCGAGATCTGGGGGCAGGGGAAGCCCGATCCGGCCCAGATCCACGCGGCCATCGACGCGCGGGCCGACGAGCGACGCGCCTTCGCGCACAAGATGGCGGACGCCATGATCGAGGCCCACGGGATCCTCACCCCCGCGCAGCGGGATCAGGTAAGGGAGCTGATCGCGAAGAAGGCGGAGCATCGGAAGCACCACGGCAAGCGAGAAGGCCGCAAGGCCCGAAAGGCCCCGGCGGCGGATTGAGAGCATGAGCCAAGGAACCACCTCCGAACCCCTGATCACCGCCCTCCTGATCGAGGACGACGACAAGCTCGCCCGCCTGGTCGCCGACTACCTGGGCGGCCACGGCGTCGTGATCACCCGGTCGCCGGACGGGGACAGCGGTCTGCGCGAGGCCCTCGCCAGGCGCTACGACGTGGTGCTCCTGGATCTGATGCTCCCGGGACGCAGCGGCCTCGAGGTCTGCAGGGAGCTGCGAGGCCGCACCGACGTCCCGGTGATCATCCTCACCGCCCGCGGCGAAGAGGCGGATCGCATCCTCGGCCTCGAGCTCGGCGCCGACGACTACCTGGCGAAGCCCTTTTCGCCGCGGGAGCTCCTCGCCCGGATCCGCGCGGTGGTTCGCAGGGCCCGTGGCCAGGCGGGACCCGCGCTGCGGGTGGTGGAGGTGGGGGAGCTGCGGCTGGATCCCGCCGCGCGCAGCGCCCACCTCGAGGGCAGGGAGCTCGAGCTCACCTCCTACGAGTTCACCCTCCTCCACATGCTCGCCGAGCGGGCGGGTCGGGTGCTGAGCCGGGAGCAGCTACTCGATCTCGCCAAGGGCGGCGCGGAGGAGTCCTTCGACCGCTCCATCGACGTCCACATCTCGCGGCTGCGGCAGAAGCTGGGCGATGACGCCCGCAACCCCCGCTGGCTCAAGACCGTGCGCGGGGTCGGATACGTGCTCTCCACTCCCTCTGAACACCCGACGCACCAGGACGAGACATGAGCGATCGGGAGGACCACCGCCCCGTCCACCGCCGCCGGATGGTGTGGCGGGTCTACTTCTTCAGCTTGGGACTCCTGATCGTCGTGGCCCTGGCCATGCTCGCCATCGGCGCCGCCTTCGACAGCGGGCGGCAGCGGGGCAGGCTCCCCCGGTGGCTGGTCCACCACGTGGCGACAGACCTGGCGCCCCTCCTCGATCACCCCGACGCGATGGGGCGGGAGCTCGCTTCGCTGGGTGCCGAGCTGGACATGCGGCTCTCGATCCGCACCTTCGAGGGCCAGCTCCTCGCCGCCAACGAGGTCCCGCCCTATCCGAGCCTCGACCCCGCCCAGCTCGACCAGCTCTCCAGCGAGGGGATCCTCCGCATGGAGGGGAAGCCGACGCGCCTCGCCGCCCCGATCCCGTCGCGGAGCGGTGAGCCCAGGGCCTATCTGGTCGCGGAGTTCCCGCAGATCGAGCGCACGCTCCTGCGCCCGCTCGCCGCCCTGGGCACCGTCCTCCTCATCCTCGCCCTCGCCTCCCTTCCTTTCGCCCGCTCCTTGGTGGCCCCCCTCGAACGCCTCACCGCCACCGCCGAAGAGCTGGGGGCCGGCAGGCTCTCCGCCCGCAGCGGCCTGCAGCGGGACGACGAGGTCGGGACCCTCGCGGCAGCCTTCGACCAGATGGCCCAGCGCCTGGAGACCCTGATCCACGGAGAGAAGGAGCTCCTCGCGAACATCTCCCACGAGCTGCGCACGCCCCTGGCCCGGATCCGCGTGGCCCTGGAGCTGGCGGAGGAGGGGGACCTCGAGGAGGCCCGCCGCTACCTCGCCGAGATCGGCGCAGACCTCGAGGAGCTCGACCGGTTGATCGAGGACGTCCTCGTCGCTGCGCGCCTCGACCTGGGGATCGGCGGGTCCCCGCCGCTGCGCCCCGTGCCGGTCGAGGCGGAGGAGCTGCTCGAGCGCTCCGCCAGCCGCTTCCGCCGGGACCACCCGGAGCGGACCGTCGACCTGCGGCTGGAGCGACCGCTGCCCAGGCTCCAGGCCGATCCCATCCTGCTGCGGCGGGTCGTCGACAACCTCCTCGACAACGCGCGCAAATACTCCGACGGCCCCATCGAGCTCAGCGCTGAGGTGCGAGGGACCGAGCTGGAGATCGCCGTGCGGGATTGGGGCATCGGCATCGACGCCGCCGATCTCGAGCGGATCTCGCGGCCCTTCTTCCGCACCGAGCGCAGCAGGAGCCGCCGATCCGGCGGCATCGGCCTGGGCCTCAGCCTCGCCCGCAGCATCCTGCAGGCCCATGGTGGCAGGCTCGCCGTCGAGAGCACGCCGGCGAAAGGATCCGTCTTCCGGATCTTCATCCCGCTGCCCGAAGCGGCTGGAGACGCAGGCGCCCGGGAGCGAGCGGAGTCGTAGACGATCGCGGCGCTGCCAGCGGCGAGGCGGCGGCACCCGCCTCCGGCGGGCGGCACCTGGAGACTTCGCGAGGCCGCCGCCCCGAGCTGCGCCGAGGCCGAAGTGGGATTCGCCGAAAGCCAAGCCCCCCGGGCCTCCGCCGGCGATCTGCGTTACACTCCTCCCATGCCATTCGAGAGTCTCGCGCCCGCCCTGCTCCTCGCCGCCCCCCGGCTGCGCGATCCCAACTTCGACCGCAGCGTGATCCTCCTGGGACGTCACGAGGAGGAAGGCGCCCTCGGCTGGGTGCTGAACGGCACCGCCCTCGCGCCGGTGGGGGAGATGCTGCGATCCGCCGAGCTCGTCCCCCGCGGCGTGCAGATCCCCAGCACCGCCGCGTTCCGACGCCCCGCCTGCGTCGGAGGACCCGTCCACGCAGAGAGCGGCTGGCTCCTCTATCGCAGCGCCACCGCCTCCTTCGTCGGCGAGCTCTCCATCGGCGACGACCTCGCGGTCTGCAGCAACCCCCGGGCGGTGGAGGCGATCGTCCAGGGTGACGAGCCCCGGGACTTCCGCCTGGTCCTCGGCTACGCCGGTTGGGGGCCGGGGCAGCTCGAGGGTGAGCTGCGCGAGGGGGTCTGGCTCCCCAGCCCCGCCGATCTCTCCCTAATCCTGGACACCGAGCCCGAGACCCTCTGGGACAGGGCCTTCCGCGAAGCCACCGGCGTGCCGCCGGAGAGCTTCCAGGGCGCGAGCTGGGGGATCGCCTGACGAAGTCCGGCTGAAGGCGGGTCTCGACCCTTCCTCGCCTCGCTCCTCGCCCGTCCATGCTATGGATCGGGGTCCGCTCCGGTCTCAGACTTCGGCAGGGAAGGCGATTCGTGGAGAACCCCCAGCGCCGCATCAGCAAGCTGACCTCGATCCTCGACATCGCCAAGGCGATGGTCACCCGGCGTGATCTCGAATCGCTGCTTCCCATGGTGATCGAAGAGGCGCGGCAGGTCGCCGAGGCGGATCGCTGCTCCCTCTTCCTGGTCGATCGGGAGGAGCAGATCCTCTACACCAAGGTCGCCCAGGGCATCGATCACTCGCCGCGGATCCAGGTCCCGCTGGGGGTAGGGATCGCGGGGCACACCGCCAAGACCGGCCAGGTGATCAACCTCCCCGACGCCTACGCGGATCCGCGCTTCAACCGCGCCGTCGATCTCAGCACCGGCTACCGGACCACCTCCCTGCTCTGCGTGCCCATGTACAACACCAACCAGGAAGTGGTCGGTGTGATCCAGGCCCTCAACAAGCGCGGCGGTCCCTTCCTGGCGGAGGACGAGGAGCTCCTGCTGGCCCTGGGGGGCCAGGCCGCCTCCGCAGTGGAGAACGCGCTGCTCCACGAGGAGATCCAGCAGCTCTTCGAGGGCTTCGTCAAAGCCTCGGTGGTGGCGATCGAGTCTCGGGATCCCACCACCGCCGGCCACTCCGAGCGGGTGGCCCGCCTCACCCTGGGCCTCGCCGACGCCGTGGAACGGTCCACGAGGGGGGCGTACCAGGGCGTGCGCTTCTCCGCCGACGAGCGCAACGAGCTGCGCTATGCGGCCCTCCTCCACGACTTCGGCAAGGTGGGCGTGCGGGAGCACGTGCTGGTGAAGGCCAACAAGTTCTACCCCCACGAGCTCACCCTGGTGGAGCAGCGCTTCGACTACGCCCGCAAGAGCCTCGAGGCCGAGTCGCTGCGCAGGCAGCGCGACAGGCTCGCGGCTGGAGAAGATCCCGAGACCGTCCTCGCCGACGAGGAAGGCCCCCTCGCCAAGCGCCTGCGGGAGATCGACACGGCCCTGGAGCTGGTGCGCCGCTGCAACAAGCCCACCGTCCTCCCCGCCGGGATCCAGGGCCCGCTGGCGGAGCTGGCGCGGCTCGGCTTCCTCGGCCCCGACGGCACCCGCCACACCCTCCTCTCCCAGGCGGAGGTCGAGCTCCTCTCGATCCCCAAGGGCTCCCTCTCCCCCTCGGAGCGCCTGGAGATCCAGAGCCACGTCTCCCACACCTACCGCTTCCTCAGCCAGATCCCCTGGACCCGCAGCCTCCGCCGGGTGCCGGAGATCGCCCACGCCCACCACGAGAAGCTCGACGGCTCCGGCTACCCCCTCGCAGCCCCAGCGACGTCCATCGGGATCGAGGCCCGGATGATGGCCATCGCCGACATCTACGACGCCCTCACCGTGAGCGACAGGCCCTACAAGCGCGCCGTCAGCCACGACCACGCCCTCGAGATCATCGAGGCGGAGGTCCGCCAGGGGAAGCTCGACCAGGACCTCTTCCGGCTCTTCGTCGACGAGCGGGTCCCCGAGGTCCACCTCGATCCCCCTTCCGAAGCAGCCGATCGAGAGGCCGGAACCCGCTGAGCCGCGCAGAGAAGAATCCACGCGTCGACCCGGATCCGGAGGTCCAGCCTCCCGCCCCAGCCGAAGGCGACGATCGGGCCGCAGGGACCCGCAGGGTCGCCCAGAAGGGCGCATCCTGGAAGATTCACCGCCAACGGCTGCTCGCTCGTAGCTCGCTGCCCGGGCTTTTGGCATGCTGCGCCGCGTGAACCAGGAGTCATCCCAGATCCAGGCTGCGGCGCAAGCGCCCCCGCCCGCGCCGAATCCGAAGGCCAGCCGCATGGGTGCCAAGGCGATGCTCGTCTCGGCGGCGACGATGCTGTCGCGGGTCCTGGGGCTGATCCGGGAGCAGATCTTCGCTGCGCTCCTGGGGGCCAGCGCCTACGCCGACGCCTTCGTCGTCGCCTTCCGGATCCCGAACCTCCTGCGCGATCTCTTCGCGGAAGGGGCCCTCTCCGCCGCCTTCGTCCCCACCTTCACCGACTACATGAAGAACCAGGGGCGCCAGCAGGCGGTGCGCCTCGCCAACGTGGTGATCGGCGCGCTCCTCGTGATCGTCGGCGGCCTCACCGCCCTGGGGATCTACTTCGCCCCGGAGCTCGTGGCCTTCATGGCGCCGGGCTTCGAGCAGGTCCCAGGCAAGCAGGAGCTCGCCGCCCTCTGCACCCGGATCATGTTTCCATTCTTGCCGCTCGTCTCTTTGGCGGCGGTGACCATGGGCCAGCTCAACGCCCAGGAGAAGTTCGGCCCCCCCGCCTTCGCCTCGGCCATGTTCAACGTGATGGCGATCGCCGGCGGCCTCTTCCTCTTCTTCGCCGGCTACCGCGAGGAGGAGGCGGTGATCGGCTGGTCGATCTTCACCCTTCTCGGCGGCGCGGCCCAGCTCGGCGTCCAGCTCCCCGCCCTCTACCGCAGCGGCTTCAACCTGCGCCCGGCCCTCGATTGGGCGGAGCCCGGCCTGCGCCGGATCGGCAGGCTGATGGGCCCCGCCACCGTGGGCCTCGCCGCCACCCAGGTGAACATCTTCGTCAACACCATCTTCGCCTCCCAGCAGCCCGGCGCCCCCTCCTGGCTCAACTACGCCTTCCGCCTGATGCAGCTCCCCATCGGCGTCTTCGGCGTGGCTATCGCCACCATCGCCACCACCCACCTGGCCAAGCGCGCCGCCGAGCGTGACCTGGCCGGCATGCAGCAGACCCTGGGCCAGGGGCTGAAGCTGGTCGCCTTCCTCACCCTCCCCTCGATGGTCGGCCTCCTCGTCCTGCGCGAGCCGATCGTGCGCCTCCTCTTCCAGCACGGCCGCTTCACCGCCGTCGACACCCACTCCACCGCCCTCGCCGTCGCCATGTACGCCACCGGCCTCTACGCCTACGCCGCGGTGAAGGTGGTGGCCCCCGCCTTCTACGCCCTCGACAGGTCCCGGATCGCCGTCTACGCCTCGATCACCGCCGTCGCCGTGAACGTCACCCTCAACGTCCTCCTCTTCCCGATCCTCGGCTTCATGGGCCTCGCCCTGGGCACCGCTGCGGGCGCCACCGCCAACTTCCTCGTCCTCGGCCTCGCCTTCCGGCGGGTCACCGGCGGGTTCCAGGCGGGGGCCCTCGCCCTCCACCTCCTGCGCATCGCCCTCGCCACCCTCCCCTGCGGCCTCGCCGCCTGGGCCGCCAACCAAGGGATCGAGAGCTCGCTCGGCGTCGAGTCGATCTTCGCCCGCGTCATCGGCGTCGGCGCCGGCGTGGCCCTGGGGGCCCTCGCCTTCCTGGGCGCCTGCAAGCTCCTTCGCATCGCCGAGATGGACGAGCTCCTCGGCTTCCTGCGCCGCCGCCTGCGGCGCTGATGACGAGCAGACTGATAGAGCCGACTGCGAAGTTGTTTCCCCTGAATTGACACACAGCAAGACGCATGAAAGTCTCATCTTCTGGACCGATGTGAATTTCCGGAGTGGGTGGGGTGGGCTCGTCTCGCTGGTCGCCGCCGCTCGGCCTCCTCGCTGCCCCACTAAGTTCCGCGCAATGGAGAACCGAGATGAAAATAACCTTAACGGAAGTGGCGCACCGCAGGTCCTCAATAACCTACCCCCGCGAGCCCTTATCGTAGTGGGCAGTGTCGTCGGCTTGCTGCTTGGATACCTCTTCGGCCTACAGCTCCTCTCGACATTCGAGAAGTTCGCTCTCGATCTCTTTTGGGAGTTCTCTAGAAACTTCTCACTCGATGAGGTTCTTGGCTCGACCACTTTCTGGAAGATGTTTCTCTCATCGGTAGTGGGGGCAGTGGTCGGAGGCTATTTAGGGCGGATCGTCCATCACCGAAGCCAACCCCAGCCGGCTCCTGTCTCTCAACAAGGTCGAGAGGACACGATTCGCCCGGAACAGCAGTAAACATATGATTCGCTTCTCGTTCGAGGATCGATCACCTGATGAGGTGGAGCGCCCCGAAGAGCAGTCCGAAGCGATGATCTCCGATGCCTCCCCATGCGAAGGCCCAAGCGGTCAAGGCATCCCAGGCGCCACGGCAACCGGGTCTACTCGCTAGCCTTGCGGATGATGAAGAACGAGCAGGAGGCACCCGAGATGGTGTATGGCACCGTTCCCCAGGTCATCCCGCACCTCGGCTCCCGGTCGATCGATTTTCATGGGCCCTCCCGGGGAATGATGGCTTCAAAGCCTGGTCATACTGGGCCTCCAGTTCCATGTCGTTGGAGGAGCTTTCGTCATCATGGACTCGGATGGGGAGTTGGGGATCCAGGAGGTACCCGTTCTCCACCGTCAGGATGGCAGGTCGCAGGCCCAGATCTCGAAGGAGGAGCATCGCCATGTACAGCCGCTTGGTTGCTCTGCCGGGGATCATCCCCACACCCGGCCAGACCATGTCCACCAGGTCGTAAGGGTCGATCGCTCTCCCCGGTGATTCGACGCGGGCCTTCACCAGCGAGGTGAAGATCTTCTGGAGGACTTCACGGCCACGCAGGTCGACTCGTTGGCTGCTGCCGATCTGAAACCAATCATGACCCGTTCCGGTGGTAAGGAGCGATCGCTGTGGGGCTCGCGAAGGAGAGGGAGTCCCTGCGTCCCACGCTTCCAGTTCTCGCTCGAGGAGACGTGAGAACACAGGGAGATAGCTGGGTAAGCGGGGCCTGCCCGAATCAGGACGCAGCAGAAGGGCGCGCGCGGCCTGTATGTGGGACGTACCACCATCCGGATCGTGGGCCCGATTTGATTGAGCAATCGTCAGGAGGATTAGCGCTCGTATGACTTCGATGGCAAACCGATCGACTTGCGGGGCAACGCTCCCAGCGGAGGCGCCGAACTCATCCAGGATCTGTTGGGCTTCATGAGTACGACCGAGCTTCGTCTCGAGTGCTGCGAGGAGAAGGAGGAACTCTACGTGACTCTCGGCGGCACCACATGCGGTGAAGTGCTCATCGGCTTGAGTGAGCTGCTCACCAGCGGCGTCGAGGTCACCGCGTTCGAGAGAAATGATACCGAGGATGAACAGGGCTCTCCCCTCCCGAAACCGATTGCCGATCTCTCGGTGAATGGCGAGGCTCTGCCTGCAGGCAGCTTCCGCATCATCCAGGAAGCCGCTTGCCAGGTCGACCTCCGCGAAGTTGTCCAGGATATGGGCCTGCAGGGCCCGATAGCCAAGCGATTGGGAGATCCTGAGGCCCTTCTCGTGGAGTTGACGAGCTTCATCGAACCTCCCTGAGAAGGCAAGCGTGATGGCCAGGCCATTGTGGGCAATCGCTCCACTTCCGAGTCGACCATTTACCGGCAAGAGCGCCACCGCAGTCATGTATCGATCCTCCGCCTCATCCAGGTCTCCTTGCTGGAAGGCAGCGAAGCCCTGGGCGAGACGGAGCTGTGCTATCAGTGATGGAGTGCTGGTCCTTTCGGAAAGGGCGGCGGCTCGTTCGAGGGCCTGCCGGGTCTGATCGAGATCGCCGGTAGCGGTATGGAGCAGTGCCAGCTCCACATAGACCTTGGCTTCAACCACATCGTCTTCAGCCTCTCGGGCGAGCCGCGCTGCCTCTTCGAAAGACTGAATCGCTCGGTCGACCCTCCCATGCCGAAAATGCAGAATTGCAAGGAAGCTCAGGGCTCGCGCGAGCAGGATCGGGTTCGCACTTCGCGTAGCCGCATCAAGGAGCGTTTGTGGGAAGTCGGTTTCAGGGCTGGGGTGTCCTTCCCAGCGGCTCAGGGGAATGAGAGAGATACCTGCCCTGGCAGCAAGGGCGGGATCTCCATGAAGAAAGCGATGAAGAACCGCCAGGAGGTTTGCCCGCTCCTGCTTCAACCAGTCGAGCGAAGCTGCTCGCTCCGGACCGTCAACCCATTCGGCCTGCGCCTCATCCTGACTTAGGAAAAACGACGCATGGCGCCGGATTGTCTCGTCCCATAGGCCCATCCGCCGTAGCTCTTGGAGCGCATAGGATTTGACGCTCTCCAGAAGCAGGAATCGGGGTGGCTCTGGCCCCTCCTGGACGATGAGGGATTTCTTCCGGAGGTCGTCGAGAACTTGAATCAGAGGCCTGTGAGGCTGCTCGCTTGAAGGTTTCTGGTCATCTCCGGATAGGATTGCACTCGCTGCTTCGATGCTGAAGCCCCCCTCGAAGACTGCAGCCCGGGCGACTGCAAGCTGCTCGTAAGGCTCGAGATGACTCCAGGTGAAATCGAGAGCGCTGAGCAGGGAGTTCTTGGTATGCGGCAGCCCCGCGCTCGCCCCGATTTTCGGCAAGGGGGCTCGAAGAAGTTCGAAGCGCTTCTCCAGCATCGAGAGCAAGGTCCGAGGTGGGAGGATTCTTACGCGGGCAGCGGCAAGTTCGATCGCCAATGGGAGGCGATCCAGTCGTTGGACCAGCTCCCGAACCTCTGACGACCCGTCGTCATAGAAGCGTCGATCGGCCCAGGCGCGGTGGGCTCGATCCAGGTAGAGCGCGACCGCGTCGTTGACGTTCAGGGGCTGAAGCTCGACAAGTACCTCCCCAGTGGCTCCGGAAGGAACGACCGAGGTCATGATGACCTGCAGCTCGACACAGCGATCCAGCCAGCCCTCGAGCACCTCTGCGCAGCTAGCGGCGACCGAGTCGGCATTGTCCAGAATCAGGAGGAGGGGGCCGCGGTTGGCGACGCTGCGGGCGAGCTCTTCCCCATGTTGCTGTCGGATCTCCAAGGTGCGGGCCACGGTGAGTTCGAGATCAGAGGCAGTCCTGCAGGCTGAGAGATCACAGAACCAGACGCCTCCTCCTCCGCAGGAGCTGTCGACGAACTCGCCGGCGACCAGCCGGGCCAGGCGTGTCTTACCTATCCCGGAGGGGCCGATGAGGCTGACGAGGCTCGTTCCCTTGTGCAACTCGGCCAGCAAGCGCTCGCGCTCATACTGCCTCCCGACAAAGGGGGTCAGATCCCGGCTGAACTTTGGAGAGGCAATCCGCAACTGCGTCCCATGAAGTCAGGTCCACCTACAAGATTACTCCATGGCCTGGAAGAAAGCGCCACCCCTCCAAGCGGAGGCGCTTCCTTCCTTCGTGCGATGAGGACCCCACGCGAGCGTCCTAGACGCGTCCTCCTGTCATTTGGGACGGAAGAGGATGGAGCGACGATCGAGGCCTAGGAACCGCCTGTCATGTGCGGTTGTGAAAATAGACGGATCAGCGGACTCGAGGCCGATCCACGCGGTACTCCCTTCAAATCCTCCGGAGTGAATGCTTCCTTGAGGAAATGGGCTCGCGACGTGGTCGAAGGCAACCACCAGATCGCCACTCGCCCAGATCTGGAGTTGGAAGGTCAGGTCTCCAGTGGGGCTCGTCCCGGGAGTAAAGCCCTGCCACTGGATGATCAGGACATCCTCCTCCTCGACCATCCGCCGCTCGTAGAAGACCTGACAACGCTCATCCATACAGCGGAGTAGGGTCCAGAAGGGGGCGATCAGAGGTCCTCTTGGATCGCTGGCAGATCGTGGGAAGTCGGGAGGCAAGGGCTGGCCTGGAGCCACCGGGAGATCCGAGAGGGAGACCCAGCCACTTGAGGAGACCCAGAGCCGTGAGTATTCCGTCCCGTAAAGCTTGACCGGGAATCCGCTACTGGGAAGTCGGGCGACGAGGGCCTGCCCTTCAATCTCGTAGAAGCGGCTGCCTGAGCTGGAGATGTCGATGAAGGCTCGATCCGAGAGCGGATCGACCGCATACCAGGCGTCAAGGCAGCTATCTCCGGCTGCACCGGGGTTGCCTGAGCTGCCAGCGTTGCACCAGCGAGCAAAGTCGCTGTTGTCTTGGATGCCCGTGAGGTGGCGGCTCGGGTCCAAGCTCAGCGCTTCGTTGGCGGGTACGTTCCAGTCGGCACCCCAGGTGGCGGAGCCGATGATCGCGGTGCCAGCGAGGAGCTCGAGGCGATCGAACAAGCGGTTGAGGGGGACGCCCTCACCGTAGACATAGCTCGGCGTGAAGGGGACCTGCCTCGAGCTCGCCAGGGTGACGAAGTCGCCGGGGAGAACCGGAAGCGCGCCGGCGATCTTGTGGCTCCCTTGGTTGGAGCGCAGCTCGAAGCCCTCCAGATCGATGGTCCGCTGGCTGAGGTTTCGGACTTCGATCCACTGCCCGGGAACACCCGCCGCGGGATCGAGCATCAGCTCCGTGATCATCAACTCTCCAGCGCTCGCGACAGCCTCGACTCGGATGGTCTTGCATTCGATGAAGTCGAGGGCGAAGGCACAGATCTCCTGATCTCCTGTGCGACCTACTACCACACGCGATGAACCCGATTGAGCGGGGGTGTAGCGGAATGAGCGGTGGGAGAGGCCGTCGGGGAAGGCGAGGAAGCCGTCCACTCCAGCCCTCTGGTAGATGAGGAAGTCGAACTCTCCGAGCAAGGAGCCCACGTGGACGTTGGAGCCGTAGATTCCACCGGTCGCCGTAAGGCCTGCGTACTGCGCGCCGGAGGTGAACTGGTATCCGATTGTTGCGCTCGATCCGTTGGCTTCATTGACGCAGGATTCGGGCTGACATCCGCTGTAGGTGAAGGGTTGTTGGGGAGGTTCCATTTGTCCGTAGCGGTAATCAAAGCTGCCATCCCGGCGTAGAACCGCCTGGAAGTTCAGGTTGAAGCGGTCGACAGTGCTGGAGCCCTCCTGGCGGCTGAAAGCCTTCCACTGGATGATTACGGTGTCAGCGTCCGGGCTATAGCGCCAGACGGAATCCCCCCCGCGCAGGATCAGGTCATCCCAGAACACCGCCATGTTCACAGCGTCGTTTAAGACAACCGAGGTTGGGAGTGAGAAGTTATGCCTCGCTGGGCCCCATGCATTAGGGTTCGCGCTGAAGGAGAGGTAGCCGGAGGCGAAGACCTCCAGTCGCTCGTACTGGCTTCGTTGGTAGGGAAAGGGGAAGGGAAGGTTGACCGTCACGGAGCCTATAGGGCCAGAGAGAGTGAGCTCCGTTGCGTCCGGGATTGTGCTGATGTCGACGAACGCGTTCTCCTCCCCAGGCCCGATCTCGAGCTCGCTCATCGGGGTGAGCATCGTGATGTCTTGAGAGGTGTGGTTGGTCAGCGCCCAATCGACGATAACGGTCTCTCCCGGGAAGAACCTCCCGGAAGGAGCTGAGACCGTGAGGTCGAAGGCGCGGATCTCCACCTGCAGCGTCTTGGTGATCGTCCTCCCCAACGAAGTCGCCTCCAAGGTGTAGGTGGTGGACCCAGTGGGAGAATCTTGAATGGTCCCGAGCAGGGGGATGCCTGATCCGCTGTAGCTTGCGAGTTCACTCCCATTGGCCAGGATGCGGAGCTGTTCGAGGTTCCGGACACTCCAGCTCAGGGTGACGGGCTGGCCGGTAAGCGGTGCGCTGGGCTCGACCTTGGCGAAGTCGATCCCCCATGGGACCTCTACCTTGAGGGTAGGAGCGCAGCGCACTTCATTCGAGGGAGGGTCGTAGGTGCAGATCTTGTAGAGGGTAGAGTCCGCCGGATGGACCTGGATGGAGCCAGAGCCGACGCTCGTCGGACTGAATTTCCAGGCGCGGTACTCGAGGCCTCCTGCCACGATTGGCTGGGTCAGCCCCCGGCCGCCGCCGCCAAAGTGGACCTGCCAGCCGGCGATCCCGCCAGGAAGTTGGTAGCCGATGGTCGCAGAGGAGCCGTTGGACTCGCGTTCACACGTCATTGGCGCACAGCTATTGCCACCCGCGTCCACTGGGGTCGGGGGTGGCAACATGTCCCCGAAGCGAAACTCGAAGGCGCCGTCCCGATGGAGGACCACGAGGAAGTTCAGGTTTGCCTCGATGGCGGCAGTCGAGCCCCAACGAAAGCTCATCCGACTCCACTGGATCACGTAGCGGTCCGCGTCAATCTTCTTGGCGAGGACTCTTCCGCTCTGCCAAGTGTGGAGATCGTCCCAGAAGGGTGCGATCGCCTTGGTGTGGTTCAATCCTGTTGTGTTTGGGATTGATACATTCGCCCCCACGGAGTTTACCGTGTCCCAACCAAGATAGCCGTCGGTGAAGACCTGAATGTGGTCGTGGTTCGTTCCGAAGTAGGGGAAGCTGAAGTCGACGAAGTCCAGCTTGGCCCTCACAAAATCGGAGTTAGCACCGATGAGAACAGTTACGCCGTCCTGGGTCGTCAGGTCGTAGTCCGAGTAGTAGTCTGCGTTGGAGATCGCCTCCATGGGAGCGACGAGGTGGGGCGTCTGCAGAGGATCCGCCGTGGTAAGGGTCCAGTTCAGGGTCACCGGAGCACCAGGGCCGGTGGACGCGGTCGCGGTCGCGGTGATGCCGACGCGGTCGACCTCGACGAGCTTCTGGATTGCGTCTCTCCGGTTGCCGGCCACGAGCTCCACGACGTAGGCACCGTCGCGGGTCGGGTTGAGGACGGCAGACCCATGGTCGATCTCTGCGAGGTTCGAGGTGGTGTAGACCACGGTCTCTCCATCGAGGATGCTGAGCCGCTGGCCACCGGTACTCGTCCACGAGACGATGACCGATTCTCCCAAGCTGATCTGTTCTTTCGAGAGGGTGGCCTCGTGCAGACCAAACTCCGCCTCGATCCGAAGGTCCCTGCATCGCAAGGTGTCTGATGCGTTCGCGCAGAACGTGTAGGTCTCGCTCCTCTGTGGAAAGAAGGTGAAGCTTCCAGCTCCCCTGATCACCGGATAGCGGACCGTTCGGTGGGAGAGGCCGTCCGCGATCGGAAGATTGACCAACGCCGGGACGCTACCACCGAAATGATAGTTGAACCCTGCTGTGTCAAAGACGGACTGATATCCAATGGTGGCGGCGGATCCGTTCGCTTCGTGGACGCAGGTGTTCGGAAAGCACCCCGATGGAGGCCGACGAGACGGGTGGGGCTCCATCGTCCCGTATCGGTATTCGAAGATCCCGTCGCGGTGAAGGACAAGTTGAAAGTTGAGATCCCAGGGGCTCGCGCTGATCGAGCCTGCAGCGGCGCTCATCTTGGACCACTGGATCACGAAGGTATCGTCATCGATCTGAGCTGTGTGCATTCTCCCGACGCTGTGAGGGTGAAGGTCATCCCAGAATGGAGCGAGATGGACATTCACAGCTTGCCCGACCGATGACGGGAATGGGAGGTTGTTTGCATGAACATTCGCACTCGTGTTGAATGAGATGTACCCATCGACGAAAGCCCGAATCTCCGTGTACTCCACACCCATATAGGGGAAAGGAAAGGGGAGTACCACGTCACGTACCGATGAGGTTGCATTCGTGACCGCGAGATCGGTTGAGGTGGGGTGGGTCGAGATGTTCGAGTATCGATTGTCCGGTCCGGGAACCTCAGCCAGGGGAAGGAAGCCGTAGACCTTTACCGGTGCATCGCCATCCAGGGTCCGTGCATCCAGACTGACCGTGACGGGGTCTCCGGGCCGGACGCTTACTGCGGAAGTCTGTAGGCCGAAGACGAAGTCCCAGAGGCCCACCGTGAGTGCTCGCTCGTCTGTAACACCGACCTCGTTGGTGACGATGATCTTGAACTCAGTCTCTCGCTGTACGTTCTCGACGAGATAGGAGTTCACTCGAGTTCCGCTAGGATCGCTAAAAAGCAAGTTGCCATCCGCTAGGACATCGACCGATGCTGCGCCAAAGACCTCCCAACTCAGGAGCACATCGCCCCCCTGCTCGATCGCGTCTCCGTTAGCCATGAACGAGGCCACACCGAAGGCCCCAAAGACCTGGACCAAGACCTGGCGTTCCAAGACAAAGCCATGGGCGCCCGAGATCCGCATCGTGTATTTATGGTTTCCCGGCTCTTCCTCTACGAGGCCGACCAATCCCTCGTCGACAGCATTTTGATTTGGCGCTGTGTAGCGGGTTGTTCCCTTCTCGTCGATGATCACAAGGCTGTTGGCATTCGAAGTCTTCCAGCCAATTCGAAATTCTTCGCCCAGAGGCACAGGCGCGATCTCCTCCGGGACCAGGTTGAGGATCGGCCTGCGGGCCAGGTGGAGATCCACGGACTTGGAATGGGAGTCTCCATCGCGGGTCGCGGTCACGGTGATCGGAAAGGTCTGCCCATCCCCATAGGGCGAGAAGACGAGTTCGCCAGCCCGCGGGAAGGCTGGGAGAGGGCGATAAGAAAAAGTTCGATGTTCTCGAGAGCCGTTCATCGGAACTTGGTTGTTGAACGCGATGACGTCGAAATCCGACTGGCTTGGGAGCTGAAAACCGATCGTAGCGCTGGCACCGCCGACGATCTGGGCCGTCGTGTAATAGTCGTTCAAGGTGCCTGGGATCGGCACGGTGAGGTTGAGGTCGGAGTCTCGCGCCGTCTGAACGCCGTAGCGGAAGTCGAACTTGCCGTCCTCGCGGAGGACGACCTCAAAGTTGAAGCTCGCGGTCCGCTGGTCCGGTCTGAAGTACCCGACGTCACGCCACTGGATGACGAAGACCTGCTTGTCGTCCTCCTCCAGCAGGGCCGTCCAGATGTTTCCAGTGGGGTAGCGGGGCAGGTCCCAGCCCAACGAATCCCAGAATGGAGCGAGCGAGGTTTCCGAGGTTCCTCCGACGGTGGGGAAGGTCTCATTATACGGGAGCGCGGGGTTGGTACTCGTTCTGGCGCCGAAGCTTAGATAGCCAGGGGTGAAGACCCACGCTCGATCCTGCATGATGCCGTCGAAGGGAAAGAGGAAACCGTTAGGGAATGAGATCTCGGCGCAGCCGTGGGTGTCGACGGGTCCGCCGCACGCAGACGAGAGCGCCACCTGAGTCCCTCCGAGTTCCGGGAGGTCGAGGTACGGGGCCGAGGTCTCCTCCCGCAGATAATTCCTGGTCCCAATGTTTTCGATGGAGATTTCATCCGCCATCCGGCTGACCCATCTCAGGGTGATCGGCTGCCCTTGGGTGACGGCGGGGGGATCGGCCTCCACCACGAGCACCTCCAGAGGTGCGACTGTCAGCTCCAGATTTCTGACGGTGGAGCCGCCAATGGTGTTGGTCGCTACCAGCCTGTAGTGCTCGTCGTTCCTTGGGACGATGGTGAAGCTCCCTGCCTCTCGCTCTACATCCGGGGCCTGGTGGAACTCCTCCTCACTTCCATCGATGACCCGATAGATGACCACCGTCTCTGCATCGCTGGTGGTCCAGGCGATCGTCACCTCGTCATCCACGGAGTCGTCGAAGTGATTGGGGGTGGCGGTAAACTCCACCAAGGGGCGGGGGTGAACGAGCAGGAGGAGGGAGGCGTTGCTGGGAGTCGAGCTGGGATGGTCGGTCGTCGCTTCGAGTTGGAGAGCGTAGGGCCCGGCGCCGACGATGCTGGTGCGGAGGAGGCCCGCCGATCCCTCTGCCGCGTAGTCGTTCCCCCGATCGTCGCTGAGGTGGAGGCTCGCCTCGTTCCCCGAAGGGTCCTCATGGACGGTCCAGCGCACCTCGAACTCATCGCCTTCGGTGAACTCGGTCGGGGCAGCGCTGAAATGCGTGATGAGGGGGCCGGTCCCGGCGAAGATCTGGAGAGGCTCTCCAGCGATGCCGCTGGAGTTCGACAGAGTGAAGGTGAGGGTGTAAACGCCGACTTCGGGGGGCTGCCACTGGCAGGATGAGGCTTCTATCTTCGCGAGGTCGAGTTCTTCACAGATGATCTCACCGCTTGAATCGAGTGATATCTCCAGCTTGCTCCCTCCCTCGGTCTGCCAGGTTAAGGTCGCGGTCTCCCCGAGCCAGAGCGACGATGAGGTGAGCTGAAGGTCGATGACCCTCGGGGCGCGGACCTCAACTTCGAGTGTAGCGCTGGCCATCGTCTCCAGCTCGTTGAAGGCGCGCAGCTCAAGGGTGGAGGAGGAGGTGAGGAGGACCTCCCTGCTCCCCTCTGCTCCCAAGGGCCCATCGAGCTGAACTCCGTTCATCCAGAGCTCTTGGCGGACCGCGCCGGTGGTCGCCCAATGCGTCTGGGTCGACTCGCCGAAGCCGACCACCTTCCGATCCGCCTCGAAGCGATCGATAGTGGGGAGGTAGGCGACCCCCACGGACACGGATCGCGAGGCCTCTCCTATGTCATTCTTGGCCACGAGCGTAAAGGTCGTGGCCTCGGTCAAGCTGACCTCGAGGCTGCCGTCTGCTGCCTCGGGATCGAGTTCGATCGGCTCCATCCCAGGAGCGTTGAGGCTGAGGTCGGTGGTGCGCAGGACTCCGGACCAGGCGATGGTCGCCACCGCGACGCCGTTCTCGTCCGCCTCGACCAGCTCCGGCCCGGTCAATTCGCCGATCTGTGGTCCGTCCACCGCGACGGTACGGCTGGCGGTCACGGAGGCTCCTCGAGCGCCATAAGCGGTGAGGGTGAAGGTCGTGCTCTCAGAGATCCCGACGACGATGGAGCCGCTCGTAATCGCGTCACCGAGATTGAGCTCTTCCTCACCTTGGTGGAGTCGGATCGAGTTCGCCCGGGCGGTTACCCATCGGATCGTCACGTCGCCGGCCTCCGAGAGTCGAGCCGGGCTGACCTCGAAGCTCTCGATCTTCACGGCGCGAGGCTGGTCGGGATGGTCCGTGCCGCAGCCTGAGAGCCATGTCGCGCCGATCAGGAGGGCGAGAGAGAGAGCCCGAAGCGCCTGGAGTTGGATATGACCCATAGCGTGATTCCTTCCCGTTCGACTCCCCATGCGGCCGATTCCGTCGAAGGGGAGCGTCATCACGCGACTAAGGCACGGGACTCGGATCAATCAGTCTTCCAAACTCCTCCAAGGGGATCAAACCCGGCTCCTAGAGTAGTTTGGAGTGTGTCTTGCCTTTCCGTCCGTGTGCTGAATGAAGGTTCCAGCAAGATCCTCCCGTCCGAAATGCATAGGCGGGACGAAGGGGACCATGGACCGATCGCCCCCTCGGTAGGCCGCACGCTTCGCCGTCTGCATCGAGGTTGATGCCTCGACCCTCCCTGCCTCCACAGAACCGACAGTCCGCTCGCTGCACGGATTGTGAACCGCTCCAGCAACACTTGACTTGTAAGTAATCACTTACTATCTATTTTAGCATGAGCGAGCCCGCCTCCCCAGCCCCCTCCGACCTAGCATCCAATGCTCGAAAAAGGCGTCGCGCCTTCTTGGTTGGAGCCAGCGTCCTCCTGCTTTTCACCGTCGTTGCCATCGTGGTCCGGGCCGAGCACCCCATCGAGGAGCCGGCCTCCCGAGCGGCCCTCGAGCCGGAGCGACAGGAGGCTGCCGGCTCGGCGACGATCGAGAGCGAGCAGGTAGTTGAGCTCGGATTCACCTCGGGTGGAAGGATCTCGGAGATCCTCGTGAGGGAAGGAGATCGGGTGAAAGCTGGCGACGTCCTCGCGAAGCTCGAGGTCGACGAGCTCGAGCTGGAGCGGCGGGCCTCCCTCGCCGCTCGCGCCAAAGCCAACGCCGGGGTCGCGCTCGCGGTCGCCGGGCTGGAGCACGCGGACTCGCAGCTCGAGCTCGCCCGCTCCACCTTCCAGCGTGCCGAGGCCCTTCACCAGAGCGGCGCCTATTCCACCGCCAAGCTCGACGAGGCGAGAGGCCAACGAGACCAAAGTGAAGTCAATCGCCGCGCCCTCACCGCCGGCCTCGCGCAGGCGCGCGCGGAGGTGTCGTCCGCTCGAGAATCCGCCGAGCTGATCTCCTATCGGATCGCCCAGGGTACGTTGATCGCGCCGGTCGACGGGATCATCACCAGGCGCCTTCGGGAACCAGGTGGGGTGACGAGCCCCGGGCAGACCGTCCTCGAGCTCGCGTCGATCGGGAGGATCTTGGCGAGCACCTGGATTGACGAGACCGCGCTAGGAAGCCTCCGGATCGGCGCCCAAGCACACGTGGTGCTCCGATCGGCCCCAGACCACTTGATCCCGGGACGTGTCACCCGGATCGCGCCGCAGGCCGATCGCGAAACCCATGAGTTCCTCGTGGACGTCGAGTTGCTCGAGGTCCCGGAGCCGCTCGTCTTCGGCCAGCGCGCAGATGTCTTCATTTCTCTTTCGTCTCCCCACGACGTGCAACCGTGAACCTGGCCTGGCGTGAGATCCGGCGGCAGAAGCTTCGCTTCCTCGCGACCGCGGTTGGCCTGGGCTTGCTCTTCGCCGTCGTCCTCGCGATGGGCGGCATCTACAAGGGGATGGTCGAGGACGCGACCCTCCTCATCGACTCCCTCGGCGCCGACTTCTGGATCGTCCAACGCGACACCCACGGCCCTTTCGCCGAGAGGTCCGTGATCCCCATCTCGGTGGAGAGGAGAGCGCGCTCTCTCCCCGGCGTCGAGTGGGCCCGCAGCTTCAGCACCATCACGGTAGAGCGAGAGGTCGGTGACAGGAACGTGCGGCTCAGCCTCGTCAGCCTCTCCTGGCCGGACGATCGAGGCGCGTGGCTGCCGCTTCGTGAGGGGCGGGCGCTCAACGCCGCACACCGTGAGATCGTGGTGGACGCAAGCCTCGGCCTCGAGCTTGGCTCGGAGGTTCCCCTCGGAGACGAGCACTACCGGGTCGTGGGGGTGACGAGCGGGATGGTCGGCTCCGGAGGAGACGGGCTCGCGTTTTTGACGTTGTCGGATCTGCTCCGGGTCTCGTCGTATATGCCCCCCGAGGCCAGGCGACTCGCCCGGGCCGCAGCGGGGGGGAACTCTGCTTCGAGCGGCGGCGTCCAGGTCTCTGCCGTCCTCGTCCGGATGAAGGATGGCGCAGATCGAGAGCGGGCAGCAGAGCAGCTCGCGGGGTGGTCCGACGTCTCCGCCTGGCCCACCTCCACGCAGCAGTCATTCGTGTTGCTTGGGCTCGTAGACAAGGCTCGAAGACAGATCGGGCTCTTCCGGGTGATCCTCGTGATCGTCTCGTCGATCGTCGTCTCCCAGATCGTCTACAACATGACCACCGCCAAGACGCGGGAGATCGCCCTGCTCAAGCTGATGGGGGCCCGCACCCGCGTGATCGTCGGGATGATCCTCCAGCAGTCGCTCCTCCTCAGCGCGCTGGCCTATCTCGCTGCGCTCGGGACCGGCGCCCTCGTCTTCCCGATCTTCCCCAGGCGCGTGGTCGTAGGACCGGAAGAGATGCTCACTGCGGGGCTCTTGCTCGCGGCGATCGGCCTCTTCTCGAGCCTCGCCGCGATCTACCGCGCGCTGCGCACCTCACCCATGACGATCCTGGCGGGCTGATGGAAGCGATCCGCGGCGTTGATCTGCACAAGACCTATGGGAGCGGCAACACGGAGGTGAGGGCGCTGCGAGGCGTCTCGATCCAGGTCGATCGCGGCGAGCTCGTGGCGCTGCTCGGCCCCAGCGGCTCGGGGAAATCGACGCTGCTCACCGCCCTCGGTCTCCTGAACCTCCCGGACAGAGGTGAGCTCGCGCTGGCGGGAGAGGTGGTGGTCTCGGGCGGACGGGCGCTGCGCGATCTGGCCGCCGTCCGCCGCAGCAAGCTCGGCTTCGTCTTTCAGAAGTCCAACCTGATCCCCTTCCTGACCGCGCTCGAGAACGTGAGGCTCGGGCTGGAGATCAACGACCATGGCGCCGCCGAGGCGAAGCGCCGCGCCGCCGAGCTCCTGGCCTACCTGGGGATGCAGGATCGATTGCAGAACTATCCGGAGCAGCTCTCCGGCGGCCAGCAGCAGCGGGTGGCGATAGCGAGAGCCCTCGCGGTGGATCCACCGGTGCTCCTGGCAGACGAACCGACCGCGGCCCTCGACGGGAGCCGTAGCCGCGACGTGATCGGGCTCTTTCGCAAGGTGGCACACGAGCGGGGGACCGCGGTGATCGTGGTCACCCACGACCATCGCCTCCTCGACGCCTTTGACACCTTGTACGAGATGGAGGATGGCTTGCTTCGCAGACTCCCGAATGGAGCGGAGGCCAACCGCCGATGACGAGGAAGAAGCCGGGTGCCCCCCCACCCAGCCAAAGACCGAGGAGGACAAGGTGAAGAAGAAGCTGGTTCCCGCAGGGAAGCAGAGACCTCCAGCCTCTTCCCTGCAGGAGCGCCGTCCCACCGCAGAGCGCCAGGTCGAGATCGCCGACGCGGTGATCGATTTGATCGGCCGCAAGGGGGTCGCCTCGCTCACCGTCGCCGCGATCGCGAAGGAGATCGGTGTTACCCAAGGTGCAATCTTCCGACACTTCGACTCACGGGACGCGATCCTCGAAGCGGTCGCGGAGCGAATCGAGAGCCTGGTCACTGCACAGATGCCTTCCGCCGATGCGCCGCCTCTGGCACGGCTGGAGGGGCTCTTCGACGTCGTGAGCCTGGTGGGCAGGCTCAAGGGGATCGGCCGCTTCATCTTCTCGGAGCAGCTCAGCCTCGCGCTTCCGCCAAGCGCAGCGCAGCGAATCCGCGGCATCGCCGATCGGACCCGCGCCTTCGTCGCGACCGCGTTGCAAGAAGGCATGGAAGCAGGCCTGGTACGCGACGACATCCCGCCCAAGGCGCTCGCGCTCATCGTGATCGGGACCCTACAGGCCACGGCATTTCTCTCGATCGTCTCCAAGGGGGCTCGCCAGCCACAGGCAGCGGCGAGGGCCGCCTTGCTTCGACTCATCGCCCCCTGACCCTTCGAGAGTGTCGCTACCCTCGCGGCTGCGCTGCGAGGTAGGGCAGACGCACGATCACCTCGAGCCCCCCTCCCGCTCGGTCAGCCAGCTCGATCGAGCCACCGTGGCGATCGACCACCGCCTTCGCGATCGAGAGGCCGAGCCCGGAGCCAGCGGCGCCGGTGGTCTCCGCGGCGCCGCCCCGGAAGAAGCGCTCGAAGGCCCGGGCCTTGTCTGCGTCGCTCATCCCGTCGCCGCGGTCCCAAACGACCATCGCCTGCTCCCCAGCGCGAAGCCCCGCTGCGCCGCCCGTCGGGGTGTAACGAAGAGCGTTGTCGAGGAGCACCTCGAGGAGTTCGCGCAGGGCGGCGCGATCGGCGACCACCTCGGCCCCCGGCTCGACTTCGAACGAGAGGGCGACGCCTGCCACCGCCGCCCGAGGGCCGAGGGATCGTTCGAGCTCCGCTGCCAGCTCCTCGAGGGCGAGCGTCTCGGGCCGGAGCTCGGTGGAGCGCTCGTCGAGCCGCGCGAGGGAGAGCAGATGATTCACGAGCGCCGCTGACTCCCGCGCTGCGTCGGCGATCTCGCTCAGCGCCAGGCGGTACTCCTCCTCGCTGCGTGAACGCGCCAGCGTAACCTCGGCCCTCGTGAGGATCGTCGCGGTGGGGGTGCGAAGCGCGTGGCTCGCCCTGGCCACGAAGGAGCGCTGCCTGTCGAATGATGCGTGCAGCCGGCGGAGGAGCCCGTTGAAAGACGCGGTGAGGGAGACCACCTCGTGATCGCGTCCGACAGGTTCGAGAGGATCTCCGAGGGAAGAGGCCTCCACCTCCCCCACCCTGGCAGCCAGGCGCCGCAACGGAGCGGTCGTGGAGCGGGCCACGAAAGCAGCGCCCAAGGCACCGACGATCGCTGCGGCCAAGGTGGCAAAGAGGACCGTGCGCGCCACCTTCGCGCGCAGCTCCACCATCGGCGCAGCGGACGTCGCCACCCGCAGCATCACGACGGCCTGCCGCCCCTTTCGCTCGAGGGCGATCCGGCGGCTGAGCACCCGCCACGGAATTCCCTCGACGTACACCAGCGCGGAGCCCGCATGGTCGCCCATCGCTGGCCAGCGAAGCCCCCCCTCACCCACTACCTCGCCGTCCGCAGCCTCGACGCGGTAGGGGACCGCCAGCTCTTCCGGGCCGTGACTCTCGATCTCGATCCGGCCGTCGCCGTGCAGATGGATGAGCTGGGAGACGGCGTCGGCGCTGGTGGTGAGCTCGCGCTCGAGCGCTTCGCTCGAGGCATCGCGAACCGAGCGCCAGAGCCAGGCACCCAGCGATGCAGTGAGCACGATGCTCAGGGTGGCGACGAGGAGCGCCACCCGCGTGCGAAGGCTCGAGCCTCGCCTGGGTCGCAAAACCTCCCTCGCCGACTTCATCGCATGACCTCCTCCTCCAGAGTCGACGACACTCATGCCAAGGCTTCCGGATCGAGGCGGTAGCCGACGCCGCGCATGGTCGAGATCACCGACAGCCCATCGAGCCCTGCCGCCGACAGCTTGCGGCGTAGCCTCGCGACGAAGACTTCGATGACGTTGCTGTCTCGGTCTTCCTCCTCGCTGTAGAGCGCTTCGGTGATCTCGGTCCGGGTCAAGAAGTCGCCGGGGTGCAGCGCGAGGAGCTCGAGGAGCGCGAACTCCCGAGCGGTGAGTTCGAGCGCCACATCCCGCACCAGCGCGCGCCTGGCCGAGAGATCGATGACCAGCGCACCGAGCTCGACCCGGTTGGTCGCGTGGCCATGGCCCCTGCGCAGCAAGGCCCGCAGGCGGGCCACCAGCTCCGAGAAGGCGAAGGGCTTCACGAGATAATCGTCGGCGCCGACTTCCAAGCCCTCCACCCGATGCTCCACCTCCCCCAACGCGGTGAGGAGGAGCACTGGCGTCGCGTGGCCGCGGGCCCGCAGCTCCTGCAAGACCGAGAGCCCATCGCGCTTGGGCAGCATGCGGTCGAGGACGATGGCGTCATAAGCGACCTCACTCGCCAGGTGCAGACCGTCCTCGCCGTCGTGGGCGAGGTCGACCGTGAACCCCTCTTCGACCAGCCCCTGCTGGAGGGAGCGAGCGAGAGGTCGTGCATCTTCAACGACGAGGACGCGCATATCAGCCCAGGGAAAAGCTGAGGCTCGAAAGCTGCCGGCGATCACGACGACCACAGCATGAGAACGATCGCACTCAGCTTCGCGGAGCGACCTCCTCGACGTCCACCGCCTTCTTCCTTCCTATGATCATTCCCTTCACCAGGTTCTGCCGCTCCAGGAACGAGGAGACGATCACGCCGATCACATGTGCCGGCACGAGGAAGAGGAGCGCGTTCGCCAACCCTTCATGGACCTCCTCCAGATCATGGCCCAGCCCCTCGCCGATGAAGGCGGACAGCGGGCCGTCCCACTCAGCGCTCGAGTAGGCCAGCCCCCCTGTGATCACCGCCCCGAAGAGCACGGCGAGCAGCATCACCACCATCACCGCCCCCAGCGGATTGTGGCTCAGGTGCAGAGGCGGTCGCCCCCGGACGTAGGCGCGCAGGTACTGGAGCACCGCCCGCGGTCCCCGCAGGAAGGTGCGGAAGCGGGCCTGCTCTGGCCCGACGAACCCCCAGATCACTCGATAGACGAGGAGCCCCGCGATCACGATCCCGCCTCGCACATGCCAGGGCATCGTCTCGTCATCCCCTGTGAGGAACGCCGCCCCCACCAGCAGCGCCAGCGTCCAATGAAAGATCCGCACCGAGAGATCCCAAACCTTCACCGTCTTCATCGCTCTCCTCCAGGCCGGCAGTTCGCCGACTCTCCCGAGAGGCTACGAGACCGACGATGAACGGAAGATGAACGAGCCCATGGAGCGTCGAGACATCACATCAGCCAGCCCTGAGGCGGTCCGGCAGCCCGCCACCACCGGAGGATCTGCTCCCCGCAAGACCCCCATTCGATCAGGGCCCCAATGAAGTCTGTCCCCCTCCCGACCCGGCGGGCAGGTGCGTACCTTCCGCAGGTGCGAATTCCCCGGCGAGCTCCTCGCAGATGGTGGTTCTTTCGAGCCGGCCCCCCTGGCCACCTCGACTTCGACCTGGTCCGACACGGGCTCCCCCTGCTGGGCTGCACCCTGATCTGGACGGGCTCCCATCTCTGGCGACATCGCACCCCCCAGCGCCCGCGGGTCTGGGGCGAGCGCGACGAGCACGGACGCGAGCGGGTGAACGCCGTCGACCTCGCCGTCCGCCGGGCGCTCCTCTGGAAGGATCCGATCCGCGCCAGGCTCTTCTCCAATCTCCTCGCGAACTTCGTCGTCCCCGCCGGCACCGTGAGCCTCGCCATCGCCGCGGGCCTGAAGGGCGGCGGAGGCCCCTTCGCGGACGTGCTGGTCGCGAATGAAGCCATGGTCTACGCCGGGACCATCAGCCAAGGCGCCAAGCTCTTCTTTCGCCGGCAGCGGCCCTTCGCCCGCTTCGCCGCCCCCCAGCCTGCGGTGCCCGGCGCCGACGCTCCTCCGGTGACGGCGGGTGAAGCAGCCGGAAGAGTCTCCGCCGCAGTCGTCTCCCTCCCGAGGAGGACGGCGAGGAGGAGCGCCCCGCTGGAGCGCGTCCGACCCACCGCTGCGGCGTCGAAATTCGAGACATCCGGTGGATCCCCCGATGCGCTTCGGCTCGATGAGCCGAGGGAGCCGCTCTCCCACCCCGTCGGACCGCACACCCGCACCGAGATCTCCGAGGCGTCCCAAGCGAAGGCGGCGGAGGTCCAGGCCTCTCAAACGGGGGGCCCGAGGGGGCTTCGCGCCGCCATCCTCCGCATGGACGAGAGCCCGATCTCCAAGGAGCGGCGGGCCTATCAGGTGGACGACGACAACCTCTCCTTCTTCTCCAGCCACACCAGCACCACCACCGCCTTCGCCTTCGCCGTGGCGCAGATCGCGACTCGGCGCAGGGTCCGCACCCCCCTGGTCTTCCTCCTCGGCGCTGCAGCGGGCCTCACCGGCTACCTGCGGATCGCCTCCGACCGCCACTACTTCAGCGACGTGATCGTCGGCGGTCTGGTCGGTGCCACCGTCGGCACCCTCGTGCCCCGCCTGCTCCATCCCGTGCGCCGCGAGAAGACCTGGCGAATCGCCGACAGCGTGGACCTCCTCCGGCTGACCGGCTGACCGGCTGATCGCCCGATCGGCTCGCCGGACCTCGGGTCGAAGGAGCGCGCCGCCGCAGCGATCTTCCCGGTCCCGAACCCTGTCGCCACGGGGACCGGCGCCCCGCGCGTCGAGGCCCGACAACAGTCGCGAAGGGCCCCGGACTCTTCAACCCGCCGGCGGCAGGATCTCCGCGAGGGTCCCCTCGTTTGCGATCGTTCCTGCGGCGAGCTGGATCCCCCTCCCGCAGCAGCGCTCGACGAAGCCGAGGTCGTGGCTGACCACCACGATCTGCGTGCGCTCGTTGATGTGGAGGAGGAGATCCGCGAGCTCCTCGCTCGTTTGCGCGTCCAGCGCGGCGCTGGGCTCGTCGAAGAAGAGGAGCGCCGGCTCGAGGACAAGGCTCCGCGCGATGGCCACCCGCTGCCTCTGCCCTCCGCTGAGCTCATGGGGCCGGCGCCCTTCGAGGCCGTCGATCCGCAGCTCCTCGAAGAGGCGCCTCGCGAGCTCGGGGGCGCCCTCGCGCTCCTGCAGCCTGGGCGCGAGGAGCACGTTCTCCCGGGCGGTGAGGTGCGGGAAGAGCTGGTGATCCTGGAAGACCAGGCCGAGGCGGCGCGCTCGCTCCCGGCGCCCCAGGGACTCGAGCGGCTCACCGAGGATCTCGATCGAGCCCCCCTCGATCGGTAGGAGCCCCGCCGCTGCGTAGAGGAGGGTGGTCTTCCCCGAACCGCTCTCCCCCAGGATCGCGAAGGGCTCGCCGCGACCGATTCGAAGCGAGAGGCCGTCGAGGATCCGGCGCGCACCCCGTCGTACGCGCAGGCCTTCGATCCGCAGCATCGTCACCTCAGGCTGCATGGAGGAGCCCCTGTCTTCGGTAGCGGCGCTCGAGGGAGCGTCCCGCCAGCAGCAGCGGATAGGTGATCAGAAAATAGAGCACAGCCGTGAGCAGGTAGAACTCCATCGGACGGAAGGTGACGCTGATGAGCTGCTGCGCCTGCATCGTGAGCTCGTGCACGCTGATCACCGAGACGATCGCCGAGTCCTTGATCGTCGCGACCAGGGTGTTCAGGCTCGGGGCGGTCAGGTGCGGCAGCATCTGCGGCCCGATCACGTGGCGCAGCTCCTCTCCCCCGCTGAGGCCCAGGGTTCGCGCCGCGTCCCGCTGTCCCACGGGGATGCTCTGGTAGGCCACCTTGATGATCTCCGAGAGGTAGGCCGAGCTGTGGACGCCGATCGCGATCACCGCCGCGGTCCACGCCCCCAGCTCCAGTCCCAGCGCAGGGAGGCCGAAGTAGAGGGTGAAGAGCTGGATCAAGAAGGGGGTCGAGCGGACGAAGTCCACGTAGAAGGCGACACCTCTGGCGATCGTCGCCGGCGCCGAGAGCAGGAGCGCCGCCAGGAGGATCGCCAGGAGGAGCCCGAGGAGGATCCCGGTCGCCGACACCCGTATCGTGGCCCAGAGCGCGGCGAGGAGGAGACCGAGCGTGCGGGCCCAGGAGAAGCTCCCCTCGCCAGGTGGCGCTCCCCCCTCGCCTCCGAAGTAGCGATCGTAGATCTCCTGGTAGCGATCCGAGACCCGCAGCTTCCCGAGTGCGGCGTCGAGCTCCTGGAGGAGAGCGGGGTCGTCGGGATGAACCGGGATCGCGATCTCCTCGCGGTAGAGCGGCGGCCCCTCGAGTTCGAGCCCGGCGCCGTAGCGCTCGTTCATGTGGAGACCGACGAGTCGATCGGTGACGATCCCGTCGAGGCGTCCCGCCTGCAGATCCTGGAGCGCGTTGACGTCCCCCTTGTAGGTCTGCAGCCGCGAATCGGGATAGCGCTCCCGCGCCACCTCGCCGTAGGTGGTGCCGAGGGTGACGCCGAGCCGGAAGCCCGGGCTGTCCACCGGAGGGGCGTCCGGCATCACGAAGAGCTGCGCCCCCGACTCGTAGTAGGGCGTGGTGAAGCGCACCTGCTCCGAGCGCTCCGGCGTCACCGCCATGCTCCCGATCACCACGTCGATCCGCTTGGCGAGGAGGGCGCTGAGGATGCCGTCCCATTGAAGGATCTCGAAGACGCAGGGGCGCTCGATCGCGGCGCAGAGCTCCCTGGCGATCTCCACGTCGAAGCCCGCCAGCTCACCGGCTGGGTCCACGTAGTTGAAGGGTGGGTAGACCCCGGTGAGGCCGACGCGAAGGGGAGCCGGGCTGGAGGCCGAAGCAGGCGGGGAAGCCACCAGGAGGGCGAGTGCGAGGCAGGCAGCGAGGCGGGCTCGTATCGGAGGGAGGATCATCACGCTCCTCGAGCGTGACACAGCCTCACTCCATGTAAACCCGCGTCACGCCCCGAAGGGGGCAGGCCAACACGATCCAGGCCCACGTGCAAGCCCACGAAGGAGATCGCAGCGAAGCGTGAGCCTCTCTCCTCTCCGCGGACTCACCCTGCCGACGCGTCGCACACCGTCCCCTTTGGCGAAACGTGAGCCTCTCTCCTCCGCGGTTTTACCCTGCCGACAAGGCCGCACGCCCTCCCCGCGGCGAAAAGCGTGCGCCCTCTCTCTCCTCCGCTGCCTCGCCCAGTTTCACCGGGTGCGTTGGCCCCCACCCCGTCTCTTTTTTTCGCAACCGCGCGGCCGCGCCCGCATCGAACTCCCCATGGAAGAGCGGCGCCTCCCACTGGGTTCCCCAACCAATGCACGACGCCCTCCCACGTACGTTCTACGACCGTCCTACCCTGCAGGTGGCCAGGGAGCTCCTCGGCTGCCTGCTCTTGCGGCGCGTGGGCGGCCGCCTGCAGATCGGCAGGATCGTGGAGACCGAGGCCTACGTCGGGGTGGAGGATCTGGCGTGCCACGCATCCAAGGGCCTGACCCCTCGCACCGAGGTGATGTTCGGGCCGCCGGGACGCGCGTATGTCTACCTGATCTACGGGATGCACCACTGCTTCAACGTGGTCACCGAGGGGCCCGGCTCCGGCAGCGCCGTGCTGATCCGAGCCCTCGAGCCCGTCTCCGGCCTCGGGGTGGCGGGCGGTGGAAAGGGCAAGCCAAACACCTGGGCCCCGCGTACCGACGGCCCGGCCAGACTCGCCAAGGCGCTGGCGATCGATCGAGGATTTAACCGATGGGATTTGACGCGAGGAGAGGAGCTCTGGGTCTCGGAGTCGGCGCAACCAGCCGGTCCGATCGAGGTGGGTCCCCGGATCGGTGTGGACTACGCGGGCGCGTGGGCGTCGAAGCCATTTCGGCTCTGGCTCCGGGGAAATCCGTGGATCTCCCATCCCCCTCGCCGCGCAGCCAAACCCATGGTAGAAGCCACGGACGCCAAGCGATCGCGAAAGGACCGCCTCGACGGCCCATGAATCCCCAGACCTCCCTCACAGCCATCGAAGATGAAGTCCTGGTCTCCCGCTTCCAGGAGAGCCAGGATCGCGAGGCGTTCGACGAGCTCGTCCGCCGGCATCGCAACCGGGTCTACTCCCTGGCGCTGCGGATGATGAAGAACGAGCAGGAGGCCCTCGAGGTGGTGCAGGACACCTTCCTCCAGGTCTTCCGCAAGCTCCCGGAGTTCCGCGGCGACTCGCAGTTCGGCTCCTGGGTCCATCGGATCGCGGCGAACTACTCCCTGATGCGGATCCGCCGACAGAAGGTGATCGATCAGGTGGAGGAGCCCATCGAGACCACCACAGCCAACGGCACCTTCGACAACGATGGCAGGTGGGAGACCTACCCCACCGGGATGTGGGGCCGTCGCGCGGACGACCGGGTCCTGGACGGTGAGCTGCGACAGAAGCTGATCGATGCCGTCGACAACCTGCCCGAGGCCTATCGGGCCGTCTTCATGCTCCGGGACTTCGACGGCCTCTCTTATGACGAGATCGCCGAGAGCCTCGAGGCGACCGTCCCGGCGATCAAGAGCCGGCTTCACCGCGCCAGACTGGCCCTGCGGGCAGATCTGGCCGAGTATTTCGAGGGGAGGAACGCCTAGATGGCCCTCGTAAGCGGAAAACCCAAGTGCAAGGAGTGCGTCGACCTGCTGGTCGACTATCTCGAGGGGGGCCTGCCTGCAGAGGACGAGAAGCACCTCGACGAGCACTTCATGGCCTGCCCGCCCTGCCTCGACTTCCTCGATCAGTATCGCGCTTCCTCGTCGCTCAGCAGGCGGGCGCTCGAGACGGAGATGCCCGAGGAGCTCGCCGACAAGCTCAGCGACTTCCTGCACAAGAGCTGCAAGTAGCGCGCGGTGGGCAAGCTCGAAGACCAGGGTCCGGCAGGGCTCGAGCCTGTTCGCATGGGGACCTCCGGACGCCGCGCTGGCGCCACCTCGCCTGCTCCGAGCGAGGCGATCGAGAGGGAGATCCACGAACGGCTGAAGCGACCGACCCAGCCGCCCGGCACCATCCTCCAAGACCTCACGGAAACGGAAGCAATCCGAACGCTGGGCGCCCACGGCGCGAGCCCCAGGGAGGCCCGCAGGCTCTGGTCCGCAGCGCTCAAGCGCCGGATGGCCGTGAGCGAGTTCGGCGACCTTCCCCAGATCCGCCGCGACGTCCTCGATTCGGTGCAGCGCAGCTGCCTGACTCCCAGGCTCGAGGTCCTCACCCGCCGCCTCGATCCCGCCGACGGCTTCCAAAAATTCCTCTTCGGGCTGGAGGACGGACAGCGGGTGGAGGCGGTGCGAATCCCCATCTTCGACACCCACTACGTGGTCTGCGTCAGCTCCCAGGTGGGCTGCGCCCTCGCTTGTGACTTCTGCGCCACCGGCCGCATGGGCTTCAAGCGCAACCTCAGACCCTGGGAGATCGTGGAGCAGGTCTTCACGATCCGTGAAGAAGCCGATCGCCCGGTCCGCGGGGTGGTCTTCATGGGCATGGGCGAGCCCTTCCTCAACTACCGACACGTGATCGCCGCGGCCAAGATCCTCTCCGCTCCCTCGGGCGGCGCCATCGCAGGACGGGCCATCACCATCTCCACCGCGGGCTGGGTGCCGATGATTGAGCGCTACACCGACGAGGGCCATCCTTTCCGCCTGGCGGTGAGCCTCACCTCCGCCATCCCCGAAAAGCGGATCGACGTGATGCCGATCGAGAAGCGCTGGCCCCTCCCGGCCCTGATGGCGGCGGTGCGCCGTCACGCCCTCGCCCGCCGCACCCGGGCGATGCTCGCCTACGTGGTGATCCGGGGCTTCAATACGGGCTATGAGGACGCGGTGGCGCTGAAGGAGCTGATCGGCGACACCCCGGTGAAGATCGATCTGATCGACGTCAACGACGCGACCGGCCGCTACCTCCCTCCCGAGCCCGACGAGCTCGAGCGCTTCCGCGACCACCTTCAGATCCTGGGTGCGCCGGTGGTGCGCCGCTACTCCGGCGGCAAGTCCATCGAGGGCGCCTGCGGCATGCTCGCCGGGACCGGCTGAGGGGGCTATAGGCGGCCCCCTTGCGACTGGATGTCCGGGCCTGTGGTAGCGTTGTCGAATGTCGACCTCGGACGATGAGCGAGAGAAGAAGGCTGCCCTCTACGAGGAGCTGCGGGCCCTTGAGCCCAACTTCGTTGGAGAGATCTTCCACGGAAAGCTCCGGGTCTCTCCCAGGCCCAGGCCCCGTCACGCCCTCGCCACCTCCGCCCTGGGAGGCCAGATCATGCCCAGCTTCCATCTGGGCAAAGGGGGACCAGGAGGCTGGTGGATCCTCGACGAGCCCGAGCTCCACCTCGGCTATGACGTCCTCGTCCCAGACTTGGCCGGATGGAGAAGAGAGCGAATGCCTGGGCTGCCAGAGGAGGCCTACTTCTCCCTGGCACCGGATTGGATCTGCGAGGTCCTCTCCTCCTCCACTGCAGGCGAAGAGCGGGTCCGAAAGCTGCCGATCTATGGTCGAGAAGGGGTCGAGCACGCCTGGCTCGTCGATCCCGACGCACGTTCGTTGGAGGTCTTTCGTCAGGCCGGAGGGGAATGGACCATGATCGCAGGCTTCATGGGCACCGAGTCCGTGCGGGCAGCGCCCTTCGAGGAGCTCGAGCTCAGCCTCGGCGACCTGTGGGAGCCCGACGCCCCCAAGGACGAATAGCCCCGCTTCACTGCGCCTTCACCTGAAGCCGAGACGGCGAATCGCGCTGCTCTACGGCACCTCCACGCGAAGCCAAGGTGAAAATACTCCAACAGGGCAAGCCTCGAGGTTGCAGTAGGAAGCGGCCCGCGCTATCTGGCTCTCCTCGCATTGCCTGCGCAAAGGAAAGCCAGAAATGACTGCACCTGCTGGAAGCTCCAACGTCCCCGATTTCATGAACACGGGGCTGTCCCTGATCTCCGACCTCCCCTACAAGGTGAAGGATCTCTCCCCTGAGAACGTCCGCTTCGGCCGCAAGGAGATCGAGCTCGCCGAGCACGAGATGCCGGGGCTGATGGCCATCCGCAAGGAGTTCGCCGAGAAGCGCCCCCTCGCCGGCGCCCGGATCATGGGCTCCCTCCACATGACCGTCCAGACCGCGGTGCTGATCGAGACCCTGGTCGAGCTCGGCGCCGACGTGCGCTGGGTCTCCTGCAACATCTTCTCGACCCAGGATCACGCCGCAGCCGCGGTGGTGGTGGGCCCCAAGGGCACCATCGAGAAGCCCGCCGGCGTCCCCGTCTTCGCCTGGAAGGGCGAGACCCTCGAGGAGTACTGGTGGTGCACCCTGCAGGCCCTGCGCTGGCCCGACGGCAAGGGCCCTTCGCTGATCGTCGATGACGGCGGCGACGCCACCCTCCTGGTCCACAAGGGCCTCGAGGTCAGCAAGACCGGCGTGGCCCCCAGCCCCTCCTCCACCAAGGTCGCCGAGGAGCAGGTGATCTACCAGCTCCTGAACGACGTCCTCGCCCTGGACCAGGGCTTCTGGGAGCCGATCGCCACCGGCATCCGCGGCGTCTCCGAGGAGACCACCACCGGCGTCCACCGCCTCTACGAGATGCAGCGGGACGGCTCGCTGCTCTTCCCGGCGATCAACGTCAACGACTCGGTCACCAAGAGCAAGTTCGACAACCTCTATGGCTGCCGCCACTCGCTGGTCGACGCCATCATGCGCGCCACCGACGTGATGCTCTCCGGCAAGCGCGCCCTCGTCTGCGGCTTCGGCGACGTGGGCAAGGGCTCCGTCCAGTCGCTCAAGGGCCAGGCAGCCAAGGTCTCGGTCACCGAGATCGATCCCATCTGCGCGCTGCAGGCCTGCATGCTCGGCCTCGACGTGATCACCCTCGAGGACGCCGTCGACACCTTCGACGTCTTCGTCACCGCCACCGGCAACAAGGACGTGATCACCGCCGAGCACATGCGCCGGATGAAGCACAACGCCATCGTCTGCAACATCGGCCACTTCGACAACGAGATCGACATGGCCGGCCTCGAGCGCATGCGCGCCAAGGGCGAGGTCGAGAAGATCGAGATCAAGCCCCAGGTCCACGAGTGGCGCTTCAAGGCCACCGGCCGCAGCATCATCATCCTCGCCGAGGGCCGCCTCGTGAACCTCGGCTGCGCCACCGGCCACCCCAGCTTCGTGATGTCCAACTCCTTCTCCAACCAGGTCCTCGCCCAGATCGACCTCCAGGCCAACGCGGAGAAGTACGGCAAGACCGTCCAGGTCCTCCCCAAGCACCTCGACGAGAAGGTCGCCAAGCTCCACCTCGGCGCCTTCGACGCCAAGCTCACCAAGCTCACCAACGAGCAGTCGAAGTACATCGGCATCCCCGTCGAGGGGCCGTACAAGCCGGATACGTACCGGTACTGATCCGAACGGCCAACCAGGCGGATCAGCCAGCCTGTCGGCTCTCCTACTTCTTCGCTCGCGGCATCCGATCGCGGCAAGGAGGCCAAGGGCTTGGCCCCCCAAAGCCTTGCAGTTCTTCCATGGCGTGGAAGAACTGCAGGCTTCGCCCATCCCCACCGAGACCCTTTCGATCGCATGCTCGCAGCGCAGAGCCTCGTCGAGCAGCTCCCCTTGATCGGCAAGGACGAGATCCTCCTTGAGTTCGGCGTCGATCTCGTCTGGTGATCACCCTCCCGGCCTCGTCGATCCTCGAAGGTCATCCCGGGCTGGGAGCAAGTCGTTTCGTCGGGGTCCGTGCGGGAGACTCCTGCGACGCCGCTGAAGGATGAGCACCTTGCGCGTCCATGGAGTCCGTGAGGCGCAGTCTTGGGGACGGCAGGTTGCTACGAAGCTGTGGTCTGGCGAGGTCCCTGTCGGCTTCACAGCGTAAAAAGAGAGACAAGGTTCTGCTTGCCCGAAAAGAAGCTGAGGAGGGCTACCCCGGCTCTTGGACGGCCTCGAAGGTCGGGCTCGTTCTGCTGGCCCTGTAGATCGAGAAGGCGCAGCAGACGCCGGCCGCGAAGATGAGGGCCCCCCCGAGGACAGCCAAGATCATGCCTCCTCGCACGAGCGGCGCCGGCAGGTGGATCCCGAGGGCGCTGGCTCCCGCAGCGGCGAGGCCCAGGGACATCACCGTCAGGCCCCAACAGTGGAGGCGGACCGTGCTCGTGCTCCAGGTCTCCAGCCGGGCCAGCATCGCGAACATCAGGCCCAGGCTCACCACCCCGACCAGGAGCACGTGGAGGTAGAGGACCGCCAGGTGCCGGGAGTGGACGGCGCTCGCAGCCAGCCCCAGTCCGCCCAATGCGGAGAGGATCCCCTCCAGCGCGAGCCAGAGCGCGAGCCAGCGAAGGCCCTCGCGGACGCTGGGGCGAACCTCCAGCTTCGCGCCTCCCCCAGCGGCCTTCCAGAAACCGAGGGCGCCCAGGAGGGTGGGGACGAGGAGCCCCACCGCGGCGATCCGTGCCGAGGTCCCCAGGGTGCCGGTGACGCCGCCGGCGACCCCCAGCGGAAAGGTGAGCCAGGCCAGGGGGACGGAGAGCCGGAGCTGCCAGCGGAAGAAGCGCTCGTCGAAGCGCACGCCGAGCGCCGAGGCCCGCCCGAGGAGCAGCCCGATCACGGAGAAGACGAAGAACCAGGCGAAGCTGTAGAGGAAGGCGAAGACCGCCAGCGATTTATGCAGGGCGGGCGCGTCGAAGACGATCAGCACAACCCGGGTGATCGCTCCCAGGGAGGCCACCAGCAGGTAGATCATCCCGGCGCGCAGGAACGCGACGTCGATCCCTTGCTTGCCCCTGGCCTGTCTCCAGAAGATCGCGGTAGCGACCGCCCAGAGCAGCAGCGAGACCGAGGAGATCACGATGGAGGGGGTGGAATAGCCGCCCTCGAGGAAGGAGACGAAGGTGGCGGCAGAGAGGCCCACGATGGCCCAGAGGACGGTCTTCGCCGCCCGTCCGTTGGCCCCGATCCGGTCGAAGCCGAGGGTCAGGATGCCCAGGGCGGCCCAGCCGAAATAAAGCGTGTGGGAGTGGGCGTGGAGGGCATGGGCGATCACCAGGCCCTGAAACGGAAAGGCGAAGAACGTGCGCAGGACCAGGCCGAGCGCTGTCGCGAGTACGTAGAAGCCAATGGAGAAGCGGAGCAAGCCGGACATGGGATCCTCGCGCGCGGCTTGCAGCATAAGAGCCAGTCGGGGGCCCCGCTATAGAAGGAGGTTCATGACGGGCAGACGGGAATCGGACAGTCGCTTCGACGCTCCCCATGCGCCCGCTGGCGATCGGGAATAGGCTTTTTGGAATCCATTCCCTCCAGGAGGAGCCCATGGTTCGCTTTCTCTCCCTCATCGCCCTCATCGCCGCGCCGTCCCTCGCCTTCGCCGATCCGCCGGACAATCCGGACTTCTACAACGGGAAGGACGCCTTCGAGGTCCAGGGGACCGTCGCCGAGGTCGACGACGACGACATCACCCTCCGCCGCGAGGGCCTGCCCCGGATCGAGATGGAGGTGAGCAAGTCCCACACCAAGATCACGCTCAACGGCAAGGAAGCGAAGCTGCGGGATCTCACGCCTGGGACCGAGGTCCGCGCCAACTTCCAGATCGACGGGGACGACATCGTCGCCGTGAAGATCGACGCCAAGAGCGGCGGCTCCGGCTCCAAATAGCAGCGGCCGGGCGCCGGACTGGCGGCCCCCTCCCCGATCCGTGTAAGCTTACTCCACTCAGAGCAAAATATCGGGAGGGGTAGAGATGAGTTCGGACGAGAGGGATCCGCTCCAGCTTCTTGCGCACAACCCGGAGCTGCGAGACATGCTGCATCTCCCCGGCGTCGAAGCCGCCATCGCGGCGGGGAAGCCGCACGAGCTCTACGAGATTCTGCGCAGGGCCCGAAAGAAGAGCACGGGTGAAGGACCGCGGATCGACAGGCTCCTCGCGGACACACGGCTCTTTCTTCAGCCGGTCGAGAGCGCGCCGTCGCTCTTCACCTTCAATGGGATCGGTCTCCGCCTCACGGGAAAATCGGAGGTCGGACCGGACGACGCCTACGTCACCCACCTATTCTTCACCCTCCTCTTCATCCCGCTCCTTCCCCTCGCCCGCTACGTCGTCTGGACCGAGGATGGAAAGAACTACCTCTTCGTCGGCAAGCTGCCGCCGACCTCCCTGATGCGGTGGTGGAGACGCCTCCTCGGAGCCGGCGTCGCAGCCGGGATCGTCGCAGCCGTGTTCGCCGCCGTCGTGGCCTCCGGGACCACCGACCTGCACATCCTCAACGGCCTGGACGTCCCGGTGGAGGTCTCGGTGGGAGAGCGGACGCTGCTCCTCGAACCGAGGGGGATGGAGGTGATCGAGGTCGAGACCGGACCACAGGCGTTCGTCTCCAGGCGGCAGGACGGCCTGGTCATCGAAGAGCTCGAGGCAGACCTCCCCAGCTTCCACGATCTGGTGGCCTACAACATCGTGGGTGCTGCGCCGCTCTATGCAGAGGGCATCATCTACAGCCCCAAGCCCCTCGACGAGACGAACCCCTTCGAGTTCTACGGCGGAGATTCGTTCGTGACCCGGAAGACGGCGAAGTACCTCTTCCGGGAGACGCCCGAGACCATCGACCTCAGTGGAAGGGAGAAGAAGCGGGTTCTCTGGCAGGTGGGACTGGCGTCGGTTGGCTGGCCCGGCACCGTCGCCTTCCTCGCCCAGGAGCAGCGAAATCCCCGCAAGGCCCTCGCCCTCCTGCAGGAGGTCATCCGCGCACAATGGCCCGACTCGACCACCCTCGGCCTCGGCCTGCACCTCGCGCGAACGGAGGTGGCGCCCGTCCTCAGGAAGCCGGATGCGGAGCTCAGCCTCGCCACACAGCTGGTGAAAGACCATCCCACCTCGGTCGAAGCCCACCGGGCGCTGCAGGATGTCTCCCTCGCGAGGGACAAGCGAGAGGAGCTGGTCCAGACCTACAGGCAGCGATTCGATACCGACCCCTCTGCCGACAACGGATACCTCCTGGCGCGGCTCCTTCCCCTTCGCGAAGGGGAGGCGCTGGTGGACGACCTCCTCGGGAAGCACCCGGACCACCCCTGGCTCCTGCGCACCCGCGCCTGGCACCTGGTGCATGCGGCTCGATGGGAGGAGGCGACGAAGACCCTCGAAGCGCTCGCCCGGATCACCGGGGGCGATCACACCCTCTTCCCGCTCCATGCGCGGGCGCTCGCAGGAGAGGGCCGGCTCGCCGACGCCCTCCGCCTCGCCGAGGGCATGGAGCCCGATGCCTTCTCCGGCTTCGAGACCTCGGTGATCTACGCGCGGCTCACCCGCCTCGCTGGCGCCGCCGCCGACCATCCGCCCCATCGCCTCTGGCGGCAGGCCTTCGGGGCGGAGCAGGAGCCGGGTCTCCTCGCGAAGTTCGAGCTGGCCGCAGGCCTCGACGCGGATCAGACGATCGAGGCGATCGAGAGCGAGAAGGAGAGGTCCGCGCGAAGACTCGAGCGGGAGGCGACCCGGGATCCCCGGAGCGCCCTCGCCCAGGCCAAGCTCGCGGACGCCGAGATCCTGCAGGACCTCCGGACCGATTTCCTCCTCCTCCTCCTCGGGGCCGCAGCGAAGGCCAAGGATGAAGAGAGTGTGGCCGCCCTGGCGGCCGCCCTGGATCCGAGCCTCGGATACTGCCTCGCCTACATCCGCGACGGCACCGAGACCCTCGATCTCTACAACCTCCATCCCGACGTGCTGACGGCCCTGCGGGTCGCGCGTGCCTACAACCTCGCGGGCCCACCCCAGACCCGGATGATCGAGCTCGCAAAGGCCACCGACCCGCTCCACGGCCCCGCCTTCCTCGCTGCCGAGAGCTGGTTCACCGCCGACTGAACGGGATGCCTGCCTCCGCTTGGAGAGGAGAGGCCCGGCGCGCGCCAGGTTGACGCTGCCCAGCCCATTGGGTAGGCACAGGGGAACCTTTGCGCAGTAGGAGACCTCCTTGAGCCGCCTCTCGACCCTTCCCCAGGTCCACCCCACCACCGCCGATCTGCTGCAGTTCATCGACTCCAGCCCCACCTCCTACAACGCGGTCGCCGAGGTGGAGCGGCGCACCCAGGCAGCGGGCTTCCAGCCCCTCGACGAGCGGGCGCCCTGGAACCTCGAGGCAGGCAAGGGCTACACGGTCGCCCGGGGCGGCGGGATCATCGCCTTCCGGATGGGGACCGAGGATCCGGTGGAGGCGGGCT
>Ga0180215_1000664_pt1 | contig 41497 bp, 43 predicted proteins | sample eDN3rd37CBELigBY_FD_128871 | JGI IMG/M metagenome (GOLD analysis project Ga0180215, IMG submission 128871) | Enriched backyard soil microbial communities from Emeryville, California, USA - eDNA 3rd pass 37_C BE-Lig BY (version 2) (version 2) | ecosystem: Environmental > Terrestrial > Soil >...
GCCGTATCGATGTCTTCGACCGTTGCAACGCCCTCCTCCAATACATGGAGCGCTTCGTTAATCATGAGGCAGATCAGCCGGCTCGTTACAAAACCCGGCGATTCAAACACCATGATTCCTTTTTTATGAATGACTTCTTCGACGAAGCTCTTTGTCCGGTCAAACGTCGTTTCCGATGTTTTTAAGCCGCGGACGATTTCTACCAAATCAACAGTGCCGACAGGATGAATAAAATGAGTGCCGATTACGCGTTCCGGATGCTTGGTCGCGCTTGCGAGCTCGGTCAAGCTCAGCGTTGAAGTGTTGCTGGCGAGAATAACGTCTTTACGGCAGATTCGATCTATTTTCTGGAACACTTTCATCTTTATGTCGAGATCCTCAGTAACCGTCTCGATAACGAGGTCGCATTCCGAAAGCTCCTCGTAGCCTTTAATCGGATGAATGCGGTTCATGACAAGCTTTTTCTCCGTGCTTGTAATCGCCCATTTCTCGATTTGCTTGTCAAGATTAATTTCAATCATTTCGAGACCGTGCGCGAGGCGCGACGCGGTGCTGTCGATCGCAAATACTTCCAGCCCTTTAGAGGCAAGCATTATCGCTATGCCTTGTCCCATTGTTCCGATTCCGATAACGCCGACTTTTCGAATAATCAAAGTATATTGCTCCTTTTAAACATAATGTGAAAAGCTTCTCCCGAAGCCTTCCAAGGATGAGCCACCCCGTTTAAACGGATGCTTTCGCCGCAATACGCGGTGAAAAGCGAATGTATACGCTAACAATTATAATTAGAAGCGATGCATTCATTATACCTTTTTTTCGACAAATAGAGAAGGCGGACATTGCGTCCGCCTTAATATTGTAATAGCCTATTGCAATTATGCCGCATGGGATCCGTCCAGCAGCCTGCGGAATTCCTCACCGCTAAGCGTTTCTTCGCGCATTAGCGTATCTAGCGATTGTGTGAACACTTCGCGGCGCTGCTCCAGCAGCAATCGCGTCTGTTTCATCAAATCGTCCAATATCGTCCGGTTAATGTCAGCCCAGCGATCCGGCGTCATCATGCCTGCGTCAATAATGCCAAGCTCTGTCAGCCCAGACTCCACCATAGTCTTCACGATGGAGATCGCTTGCTCAAAATCGCCGCGCGAGCCGGTGCTTCTTGTGCCGTAAAAGATTTCTTCGGCTGCTGCGCCGCCCAAGGCGATCATAATTTGCGAGTTCAAAAATTGCGTCGTATACAAATAGCGGTCCTGCTGCGGGTTATGGCGCACATAGCCCAAAGCTTGCCCGCGCGGCGACAAAGCTACCTGCGACACGCTTCCCGGCCGCAGCAGCTCCGCCATTATCGCATGGCCAAGCTCGTGTAGAGCAACCCGTTCCCGCTCCTCTTTCGTCGTTTCGCGGTCTGTCTTTTCGCCCATCATAACTTTATCAATTGCAAGCGCCAAGTGCTCGCCAGTAATGACGCCGCTCTTCGCGCGCATCGCATAAATGGCTGCCTCGTTCATTAAGCTTTCCAGCTGGGCGCCGGAAAAATGGAACGTTTCGGAAGCTAACTGCTCCAGATCGACCTCTTCAGCAATCGGCTTATTCTTCGCATGAATGTTCAGAATATGCAATCTGCCCTTCTTGTCTGGCAAATCAACGCCAATGTGGCGGTCGAATCTGCCTGGACGAAGCAGCGCATTGTCCAATATTTCCTTGCGGTTCGTCGCCGCTATCAGCAAGATGCGCGGCGCTTGATTCGCATGAATGCCGTCCATCTCGGTCAGCAGCTGATTGAGCGTCTGGTCGTATTCCCGCTGCTGTCCGCCGTCACGCTTGCCGCCGATAATTTCAATCTCGTCGATAAAAATGACTGCGCTGCTTTTACCTGCCTTCTTGGCTTTCGTCCGCGCTTCCTTGAACAAATCTCTAATCCGGCCGGCGCCGACGCCTACATACATCTCGACAAACTCGCTGCCCGAAGCGGCCAGATAGATAGAATCCGTGTATTGGGCCGCGGCTTTCGCCAGCAGCGTCTTGCCAGTTCCGGGAGGACCCGACAGCAAGATTCCTTTAAGCGGCCGGATGCCGAGTTTTGAAATCTCATCCTGGCGCACCAAAAAATCCAGAGCCTCTATAAGCTCCTCCTTGGGCCTCTCCTGCCCGCCGATCTGTTCAAAGGATAAAGACTCTACCGGTTTATCCGGCGTTCTCTGACGGCCTTGCAGAGCCGTCAGCCTGCCTTTGCCTCTAGCCGTGTAAGCGACCGCAAAGCCGAGCGCCGCCAAAAGCGCGAGCGGAATAACATTCAAGCCGATGTATATAAAGAAAAGGACGGCGACAGGAATAACGCCGATTGCGATTTCCTTCGCGTACTTACGCATTCGACCACACCTCCAGCTGAACTGGAACGCGCGGCAGCACGACATATTTAACCGATTTGCCGTTATTCATCGTAATATACACGTTATCCTCGTCCATTTCAGTCGATACCGTTACGTTCTCATACGGTTGCGCCGCTTGCTTCATAGCAGCGGGAATATCGGAATACGATTTGGTTTCCATCGCTTGAGCTACCGTGAACAGCGCGGATTGCCAAAGCTCCTCAAGCTGCGCATCCTTACCCGATTGCACATCGAGCTGAAGCTTGCGTCCGTCGATCGCGCCCGCTGCTTCCTTGTTGATGGAGTTATAAATCTCACGTATATTAGCTGAATCCGACAGCTCAAGCTCTATTTTAACCTGCTCGCGGTCCATGACCGGCTTTTCCGCTTTAATGACGCCAGGCAGCTCGCTGACTGCACGCTCTATCGGCGCAGCTACCGCAACTTTATCGTATACCGTCCAGCCCCCAAACAACAGGACGGCAGACAGTACAGCAGCGCTTATCGCAACAACAATTTGTTTTTTACTCATGTATCTATCTCCTCTGCTGTATTATTTATATATACTAGTTATCTATCAGCAATTGATATAAAAAGTATAGCATACAGTGAGGCGCGAAAGTCGGTGTAAAAACAGGAAACGGAGCCATTAAGGCTCCGTCTTTGCAGGCAGTTTATAGGTTGCGATCAGCTCTCCGTTGTAAAAATTATAGAAATCATAGTAGTAATGCAAGCTTCCGTCATCGTAGCTGTAAAAGATTTCCCAGCATTGCCCGCCTTCGAGCAGGGCTGGACGTATATGCTTTACGGCAGCTTCCGGCTTAGCGGCCAGCAGCTTCGCCCGTACATTCTCCGTGCTGAGAGCTTCCGCAGCTAGCGTGACATACGGCTCTCCTTCCTGAGGCAGCCAAACATAGACATCGTTTCCGTCCGCATCTACGCCATTAACGATCCAACTGACCGTCTGCCACACATGCTTGTACATTGCATTGATTTCCTGCAGATTTGCCGCTTCCGCAGCTATGCTTCTTGCTTCCCGCTCTTCCGACCATCTTGTCGACTGAACGCTGCGATAAAACACAAACAATAAAGTAACGACCAGCAAAATGAAGGCAACAATAACAAACGCCCAGCGCTGGCGCGTCATAAACGGCGGCCGTTTCTTCTCGATCGCGCGCATTAGCCGTTTAGCAGCCGCTCGAAGCTCGATTGAGCCTCGCTGCGAATTTTTTCTTCATCAAGCATCGTGCATTCGCGATTGCGGACAACCTGCTTTCCGTCTACCCATACATGCACGACATCCCGTCCCGTTCCGGCATAGACAAGATGCGACGCAATGTCGGTCTTCGGATAAAAATGCGGCTGCTCCAAATCGATCGCAATAAAATCGGCCTTCATTCCTGCGCGCAGGCAGCCGATATCGGTTTGCCAAATGGAGCGCGCGCCATCTATCGTCCCCAGACGAAGAGCCTGCATTGCCGGAATGGCGGTCGGATCGCCGGTTACGCCTTTATGAAGCAGAGCGGCAAAACGGATCTCCTCGAACAAATCCAAATTGTTGTTGCTCGCTACGCTGTCTGTGCCTAAGCCTACTTTAATGCCCGCCTTCAACATCTCTGGCAGCCGCGCGATGCCGCTCGCCAGCTTCAAATTGCTGACCGGATTATGAGACACCGATGCGCCTCGCTCAGCCAGCAGCTCGATTTCCGAATCGGTTAAATGTACGGCATGGGCAAGCAGCGCCGGGCGAGTGAAGAAGCCTAGCCGATCCAAATGCTCGACAGGGCGGACACCGTAGTCGCGTACATTCTGCTCCACTTCGGCGATCGTCTCCGACATATGGGTATGCAGAGGCAAATTATAATCATGCGCCGCCTGCACAAACTTCTCGATATAATCGGGCGGACAAGTATAAGGAGCATGCGGCGATATCATCGTCGAAATACGTCCGTTCGCTTTGCCGTTCCAATCTTTAGCGAAGGCGATTGCCTCCGCAAGCTTCGCCTTTTGCACCTCTTCCGGGCAAAGCCCGATTACGCCGCGGGTAAGCATGCCGCGAATGCCGGATTGCTCGACGATCTGCGCCAATATGTCCATTCGGTCATACATATCGACGAACATTGTCGTGCCGCTCTTCAGCATTTCCACGACCGCAAGCGCTCCGCCTGCATAAGCGTCCTTGTCCTCGTACTTTCCTTCCATCGGCCACATCTTTTGCTCCAGCCATATTTGCAGCTTCTCATCATCGGAATATCCCCGAAGCAAGCTCATTGCCGCATGCCCGTGCGTATTAACCAGACCCGGCATAAATGCAAGCTTGCTGCCGTCGATCCGTTCCGCATCGCTTTGAATATTCGCCGACGCCGATTCTCCGATATATGTAATGCGGTCATCCGTTATAACCATATGCCCACGCAACGCAGGGGAGCCTTCATCCATCGTTATGAATAGGCCGTTCTCAATCCAAATCTGACTCATCCTGATCATCTCCCTCGCGTTCCAAATAATAAGCCAAGCTGAGCAAATCTCTCGTAAAGTCGGCATTGTGTATGCGAATATGCTCTGGCACCCGCAGGATGGCCGGCGCGAAGTTGAGAATGCCTTCCACTCCCGCCTCAACGAACTGATTCGCTACATTTTGAGCCTCAAAAGCAGGTACCGTAATAATGCCCATTCGTATATTTTGCTCTTTCACCGTTTCGATCAGCCTCTCCATCGGCATCACGTTCAAATTGTTAATGCTTGAACCGATTTTGCTCGGATGAACGTCGAAAACGGCCGTAATCTTCATATTGTCTTTGGAGTATTTGTTATAATTGCAAAGCGCATGGCCCAAATTGCCCGCGCCGACCAATGCGACATTGATCGTCTGGTCGAGCTTCAATATTTGCCGTATTTTTTCAATCAAATAATTGACGTCATAGCCGATTCCTTTGCGCCCGAATTCGCCAAAATAAGCAAGATCCTTGCGTATTTGCGCTGGATTCAGGTCAAGCCTTTGGCCCAATTCCTGAGAAGATACCGTTTGTATTTCCCGAGACAGAAGCTCATTCAATACTTGCAAATAGATGGGAAGCCTTCTGACGACGGCCTCCGATATTCTCGCTTGTTTCATTGCTTATCCTCCTTTGTGCTAAGCCCGCTTTGCTCCTCATGCCCATCATCCGATTCCGCTTCCTGATTCGGCTCGGACAGCCATTCCCGTATGCGGTTTACCATTTGATCGGTATGCATCGTTTCGATTTTCGGACCGGGCAGCGAATACAAAAAATGCTTTCCATAGTACGTTTCGATAACTCTTGTATCATAAATCAATACGATGCCTTTGTCATCCGCCGTGCGGACAAGCCGCCCGAAGCCTTGCTTGAAGCGAATGACAGCCTGCGGTATGGAAAGCTTCATGAACGGATTCTGCTTCTGTCTAAGCAGCAGCTCCGATTTCGCTTCGTTAAGCGGATGATTTGGAGGCTGGAACGGTAGCCTGACGATCGCCAGGCAAGTGAGCGCTTCACCGGGAATGTCCACCCCTTCCCAGAAGCTGCTCGTGCCAAGCAGAACCGACTGCGGCTGCTGAGTGAACCGCCTTGTCAGCTTCGTACGGTTGCCGCTGTCGATGCCTTGGCCGAGCACGGCGATTCCCGCATCGCTGAGCGGCTCCTTCATCAGCTCATATACCTGCTTTAGCATCCGGTAGGAAGTAAACAGGACTAGCATGCGCCCTTTCGTTTCTTTAGCCGCTTCCATGAGCGAGTCGACAAGCATATTCAAATAATGCTCGGACACGGCTGAGCCCTTCAATACTGGAAAATTGCGCGGAATAATAACTAAAGCCTGCTCGCGGTACTGAAATGGCGACGGCAGCTGTACCGTCTTTAAACGATGCATCTCTTCATAGCCTTCGAGACCGAGCTGTTCCTTGGCATACTGGAAAGATTTTTGCACCGATAGGGTTGCCGAAGTCATGACGATGCTTTCCTTAACATCAAAGAAATAGCGTTGAAGCTGCTCGCTCACGTCGATCGGCACCGCATACAAATGAACCGAACGATGGCGGTAGTTGGCGCTGCCTTCAATCCAGTAAACGGATTGCGTCGTATCCAGCTTCATGAACAGCCTAAGCTCATCCTTCACGCGAGCCAAATCGCGGACTGCGCCGTTAAGATCGGTTACAAGCGCTTGGACGACAGAATCGTCGGCCCTGTCCTTTATATCGCTGAGCATTTTGTCCGCAGTTCTTATGACGCGGTTGAGCTCCGTATGTATGTTGCTTTCTTCCTCAGCGGCCAGCTCCCATCCCGTCGGCAGCTTATCGGACTTGATGCGGTATACGGATTGCCCGCTTTCATTGGACGAATCGAAAGAGTCCGCCGTATAGCTGTAAAGCATTTCAAACAGCTTATCCCAGCGCTCCTTCACTTCAGTAAACGCAGGCACGATCTCATCGATCGTTTCGATCCATGCATCCTTGTGGTCATCTGTTTCCGATTGAAGCTTTTGCCTTAGAGACGGCAATAATCCGCTGCGGGTATCTTTTTGAAGCCTTTGCAATACATGGGCTAATGAAAAATAATTGATGCTCATGCCCAAATGCTTGCTGGCAACTTCTTCGACATGATGGGCCTCATCCATAATAAGATGACTGTAAGCCGGCAGCAGCCGGTGGTCAGCCTGTACGTCGGTAAACAGCATGGAATGATTCGTAATGCACACGTCGGCAATCGTCGATTCATGCTTCGCCCGATGATAGAAGCAGCGTTTGAACCATGGGCAGGCGCGATTAAGGCAGGAATCGGCGTCGCTGGCGACCGTATTCCAGAAATCTGCGCCTTTATTGCCGAAGTTGAGCTCCTCTTGATCGCCTGTCTCCGTTTCGCCCAGCCAGACAACCATTTGCGCTGCCGTTATCGTATCTTCAATAGGCGAAACAAGATCTTTCGTATTTATTTTCCCTTCGAACTTGCGAAGACATAAATAATTGCCTCTTCCCTTGAAAATGGAAGCTTTAAACTGGAACGGAAGCAGATCCTCCAAGAGCGGAATATCTCGCTGCCGCAGCTGCTCCTGCAAATTGATCGTATGCGTGCTGACCACTATTTTTTTGCCGTTTTTTACGCCGTAATAAAGAGATGGAATAAGATAGCCTAACGATTTGCCTGTTCCTGTACCCGCTTCGATCAGCAAATGCTGATCGTTGCTCAGCGCATCGTACACTTCGCGGAACATCGCGGCCTGTGCTTCCCGTTCCTCATATTGGCTGTACCGCTCCTGAAACCGTTCCTTCACACCATCTAAATAAGCATCGAAAGACATTTCGGCAAGCGGCTCTTCCCCTTCCGCTCTTGGCGGCTGCTCGCTGCTCCACTCACTGGCCTTCAATGCGAATTGGCGGAAAAAATCATGGTCATTCGATTCGAATACGGTCGTCATTTCTTTGCGCTGCAGCGTCTGGCCAATAAACCAGCTTAAATCGTTTCCGTCATCAATAAGCGAAGCTAGCCGCTGCAAGGTTAGCAGCGGCATCTCGCGAAGCTTTTTAACCGACTCGATCAAAATGAGCGCCGTTGCCATAGCGTCGCTGTCAGCCCGGTGATGCTGCTCATGCTCGACGCCGAACAGCTCGGATACGGCACCGAGCTGATACGTCGTAATAGACGGATATAAAATGCGCAGAAGCTCGATCGTATCAAGCCGCCGTCCGATAAACGGAAGATAGCCGCAGCGGTCCAGCGCTTGATTGAGAAACCCTGCGTCAAAGCCTACGTTATGAGCGACCAAAACCGTATCGTTCAATAACGGAATAAGCTCCGTTAGCATTTCGTCAAGCGACGGGGCATCGGCTACATGCGACTCGTCAATGCCGGTCAAGCCTGTTATGAAAGCCGGAATCGGAATGCCAGGCTTTACAAATGATGTATACGTATTTATAATTTCAAGCTCTTCGGAGACGACGACCAGCCCAACCTGCAATATGGCATCCTGAGAGCTGTGTCCTGTCGTTTCCAGATCAAGTACAGCAAATTTCATCGATTTTTCGTTCCCCTCACAAGCAGCACAGCTCGGTGCTTCCAAAATAGAGCGATAATTGCTTTGGCGTTTCTTGACAGCATTTTAAATTGCTGAGCGAATCCGTAAATCCGGGATAAACCAAATGAGCTTTCTTAAACAGCTGCTTGGCTCCTGCCAAATTCATATGGATCGCTTGAATGCACCCAAGCGCATTATAGCCCATTGCAAGCCATTTAGGAAAGTCCGATAAAGAGATCAGCAGCTGAAAATGCCTCTCCGCCTCGTTCCAATTTTGCAAATGCATATGCGTCATCGCAAGATACAATCTCGCTATATTGCATTCAGGCGAATGCATAACCGCTTCGTTGAACTGTTCGGATGCCTGAGGAAACATAAATAATTTATAATACCCTTGGCCTTTTATGATCATTGACGCCGCTTCTTCCGGAATAATCAAATCCGCTTCATTGCATGGCACTGCCGTGCTGACGGCCGCGCTAGCCAAGCCTCCTGCCTCCGAGCCTGCTCCTGCTTGCTTGCCCGCGCTCGAAAGGCTTTCTGCACCGTTGCCAATATGCTCCTGAAAATGAGCGAACCGATCTTCAAAGTCGAGCCACTGTTCAATGAAACTGTCGCTTAAATGCTTTAGTTGGCCGACCTGCTGGTCAAGCTGCTTTCGCTTTTCTTCATCTGCGCGAGCGTACTCCTCCATAATACAGCTAAGCTTCTCGTTCAGTGCTGCAAACATATGCTGAAACATCGTCATCCCGCCTTCGCCTAAGAATTAAGGAGCGTATGCTCATTTTACGTCTCAGCACCGCTTTTCATACAGCATGCCAGCCGTTACATAACGATGGAGCAGAAGTTCCTGCTTCAGTAAGTAGTTACAGGATGGTCGAATGAAGCTCCTTCGTCAGCGTTTGCAGAGGCTTATTGTCACTGTCAAGGATGACAACAACTGGCTTATAGGATTTTGCTTCCGCTTCTTCCATTACAGCATAGGAAATGATGATTACCTGATCGCCCGGCTGCACCAATCTGGCAGCTGCGCCATTCAAACAAATAACGCCCGAGCCGCGTTCGCCGGTTATAATGTACGTTTCCAGACGCGCACCGTTATTGTTGTTTACAATTTGCACTTTTTCATTTTCCCATAAATTAGCCGCATCCATCAAATCTTCATCAATTGTAATGCTGCCTACGTAATTCAAGTTCGCTTCCGTTACGGTCGCTCGATGGAGCTTAGACTTCATCATGATTCGCTGCATTACCGTTCACCTCCGATAAATCCAATATACAGTTATCAATCAACCTTGTCGTGCCGAATTTAACAGCTAACGCTAAAATAAGCCTTCCGCTGCCCTCCGAAAGGGGCATATCCGGGTGAAGCGGCTCCAGCGCCGGAAAGGTGAGCAGCTCTACATAATCAATTGTTCCTTCAGTTGCTTCTTCAATATGGCCAGCCGCTTTCGCTATAAGCGCTCCAGCGGTCATTTGAGGCTCTTGATGCCATTGTTCCGCCCGCTTAAGCGTTTGGGATAATACGACCGCCTGCTGGCGTTGCTGCGCCGTTAAGTAAACGTTGCGCGAGCTTAGCGCCAGACCGTCGGGTTCCCTTACAGTAGGGCAAGGAATGATTTCGACAGGCAAATCCAGATCGTTAACCATCTGCTCAATAACGGCAACCTGCTGCGCATCCTTCATGCCGAAGTAAGCGCGGTCCGGCTGAACCAAGTGGAACAGCTTGCTGACGACCAATCCGACGCCGTCGAAATGGCCTGGACGCGAAGCTCCGCATAATCGGCTTGTCACCTGACTGATGATGATGCTTGTAAGCGGCTTGCTTGGATACATCTCTTGTACAGCAGGCATAAATACCAGATCGATTCCGCATTGCTCGGCAAGCTTAAGATCGCGCTGCTCATCGCGGGGATAACGGTCCAAATCCTCATTCGGCCCGAATTGCATCGGGTTGATAAATACGCTGAGCACAGCTGCATCATTCTCTTCCTTTGCTCTACGCAGCAGACTTGCATGACCATCATGCAAATAACCCATAGTAGGCACCAAGCCGACCGACTTGCCGGCTTTGCGCAGCTCGCTAAGTTCGCGCTTCAGCTCGGCTTTCGTTCTGCATACTAACATTACCTTTGAGCTCCCTTCATGGATTCGCCGGAATTAGCTTCAGAAGCAGCATGGCTTCCATAAAGCGGCTGGTTGTCGCTCACGCTTGCAGGCGCAGCCGGAAGAAATGCATGCTCCTCTGCCGGATAAGCGCCCGATTTCACATCCGCTACATAGCTTTGAATCGCGCTTCGCACTGTCGCCCCAATGTCCGCATACGTTTTTACGAATTTTTTGCTTATATAAGGAGAAGCATACTGAAGCATATCATGATAAACCAGCACTTGACCGTCACAATAGCGGCCTCCGCCAATCCCGATAGTAGGAATCGACAATGATTTAGATATAAGTTCGGCCAGCGGCTCTGTAACCAGCTCCACTACAATTGCGAAGGCGCCGGCACGCTCTAGAGCAAGCGCATCTTTTACTAGTCGTTCCGCTTCCTTGTCCAGCTTGCCCTGCACCTTATAGCCGCCCAATTGATGAACGGATTGCGGCGTTAAGCCAATATGGCCCATAACCGGTATTCCTGCTTTTACTAGCGCTTCTACATCGGACGCAATTTCTTCTCCGCCTTCGAGCTTTACTGCTTGTGCGCCTCCCTCTTGCATAATTCTAGCCGCATTGCGCAGCGTCGACTCTCGGCCGATTCCATATGTCATGAACGGCATGTCCGCTACGATAAAGGTGTGGTTCGCCCCTCTGGCAACCGCTCTCGTATGATATACAATATCGTCAATCGTTACCGGTATTGTCGTATCGTACCCCAATACGACATTGCCAAGCGAATCACCGACTAGAATGACATCGATGCCCGCTTCCTCCGCTAGCTTAGCCGATGGATAATCATAGGCGGTAATAACCGATATCGCGTTTCGTTCCTGCTTCATTTTTCGCATTGCCGTAATGCTTAGCCTCTTTTTCATACGCCTCATTCCCTTCTCCAGCTTCGGATTTCATTATTTTAAGCACAAAAAAACCTTTTAGCCGCTGCTAAAAAGGCCCCTTAACTGAAAAGGAAACTGTTGCTTGTCGTGCTTCCTTCTGTCTCGGTCCATGCGGCTCAGAGCAGAATATGCATTCCAATCATTGTCACGCTATGTGTGCTTACAGTGCAGCTCTCATCGATACCGCCTGTGATGCTATAGTAACAAAAATGAGCCTTCTCGTAAATAATGAGATGAGCATTCCGCTAATTGCGCACCGGCTCTCCCATTTCTGCGGAAAATACGTTTTGCATTGAACCGTCGTCCAGCCGCACGCGTATCGCTCCGCTCTCATGCAGCCCGACTGGCGTGCCGACCAGCCGCCCCTGCGGCGTAACAAGCTCTACGCGCTTTCCGAGCGAGACAGCCAGCTCCTCCCAATAGGAAATAATTGGGCTAAAGCCTTTACTGTTGTATAGGTCGTAAAGCTCTTCCCATTCTTTCAGGAAGGCCGATATAAGCGCACCCCGCTTAAGCTCTGATCCTCCGGCAATTCGCAGCGAAGTTGCTTTTTCCAGCAGCTCCTCCGTATAATCGCCTTCCTCGAGATTGACGCTAATGCCGACGCCGGCAACGACGTACTTGAGGCGTTCTTCTTCTGCTGCAGATTCAAGCAGAATGCCGCTTATTTTCTTCCCTTCAATGAGCAAATCGTTCGGCCATTTGATGCCGATCGACAAGCCGGTCGCCTTCCGCAAGCTGCGGCAAAGCGCTGCCGCTGTCAGCAATGTCAGCTGCGGCGCAAAATGAATCGGCACCTGCGGCCTCAGCACCATGCTCATCCAAATGCCTTTGCCCGGCGGCGACAGCCAGCTTCTGCCCATGCGTCCGCGGCCGTTCTGCTGTTGGTTGGCTATGACAAGCGCGCCCTCTGCAGAGCCTGACTCGGCAAGCTCCCTCGCAACAGCCTGCGTCGAGCTAACCACATCATAGAAATGAACTTGCCTTCCGAAACGGCTTGTTTCGAGCAGACCGGCAACCGATTCCGCATTTAGCTCGTCCGGAGCGCTAACCAGCCTGTAGCCTAACCGGCTCGATGCCTCAAACCGGTAGCCTGCAGCTTCCAGCTTGTGAATCTGCTTCCATATTGCCGTCCGGCTTACGCCAAGCTCTTCGCTAAGCCGCTGGCCGGATATATATTGTCCATGCTGCTTCTGAAAAAGCTCAAGCAGCGTATTATTCGTTGTCACTTTGTTCTTCACTCCATAACCGAGCTTGCCGCAGCAGCTCATTCCGTTCATTCATCAGCTCGCCTGCAGCGGCGGCATGCAGCAGCCGCATGAGCAGTCCGCTAAGCCATGGTCCTGATTTCCGGTCCAAATGCTTCATTATTTCTCGACCATTGACTTGAAGCTCCTTCAAGGTGCTTACGTTCACCGATAAAAAGATTTCCTTAATATGCGTTAATCGGTCCATACCGCTCTGCATGCTGTATGCGGGGACAATCGGCGCAATGCACATCCAATTTTGGACGGCTTGCTTGCCATGCTGAATGATTACGCCAATGCATGCATCTCGCAGCTTGTCTCCTTCTGCTGCGGCAAGCGCCGCGTCAATGGACAGAAGCGCCGCAATTCGCGTTCTTCTCTCGTTTGAGAAACGGAGCTGGCGCATGGCAAGCATCGCTTGCTCCATCTCAATTCCAGCTATAAGGCATACGGCCGCCCACCGGCTATCCAGTACTTTTACTCTATGGAGGCCATTGTACAACGGCACAATCTCCATGTTCCGCCGTCTGGCACTTATTCCGCTCCGGAAAATCACGTCCGGCAAAGGGATCGGATCCTTCAACTGGCGCAGCAGACCGCTTCCGGCCAGCCACCGCAGCGCCTGCTGCGGGCGTTTGGAAGACAGCATTTTATCAAGCTCAGCCTGAACGCGTTCCATCGCAATATGCCGCAGCAGATTGCGATGGCGCAGAAGCGCTTTCCAGGTAGAGAAAGAAGGGCGAAAGCCGTACGCCGAAATAAAGCGAACAGCTCTAAGCATACGGAGAGCATCCTCTTGAAATCTTGCATCCGCGTCTCCGACACAGCGCACAATCCGAAGCTCCATATCGGCCTCGCCGCCGAAATAGTCGATCGTTTCACCCCTTGCCGTAAGGGCGATTGCATTGATCGTGAAATCTCTGCGCAGCAAATCGCCCCGAAGCTCCCTTATATAGTTCACTTCCTCAGGTCTGCGATGGTTCTCATAAGCCGATTCCGTCCGGTAAGTCGTGATTTCATAGCTTTCGCCGTTGTGGAGAACGGTTACCGTGCCATGCTGCAGCCCTGTCGGTATGCATTTGGGAAACAAGCCCAGCACCTGATCGGGTGTTGCAGATGTAGCGATGTCGACGTCCTTGACCGGCAAGCCCATAAACGTATCTCGAACGGCTCCTCCGACAAAAACGGCCTCATGGCCGCTTACCGTTAATTGCTCGATAATCGGCACTGCAGCTGCCAGCGGCGCCGGGAGCTCTATCTTTCTATTCATAAACGGCCCTCCAACCTTCTTCCGCAAGCAGCGAAATGAAGCTTACTCGCCGCAGACGACAACAGGCAGCTCAGCTTCAATGCCGAGTACCCGATAATAGATCTGCTCATAAAGCGTCGTAATGGAATCGTTGCAAAACTCATGTCTAGCCCGTTGAATACATGCTTGCTTGACCTTCTCGTGCAGCCGGTCGTCTCTCAGCAGCATAATCGCATTGCTCGCCATATCCTCCACATCGCCGATCGGCGACAGGAAGCCCGTTTCGCCGCTAGTTACCAGCTCAGGGATGCCTCCGGCGGTCGAACCGATTGTAGGCACGCCGCACGCCATAGCCTCCAAGGCGACCAGCCCGAAGCTTTCCTTCTCGGAAGGAAGCAGCAGCACATCCGCCATCGAAATAACTTGAGCAACATCCTCCTGCTTGCCAAGGAAGTGAACACGGTCCTCCAGTCCAAGCGAACGGATGTAGCATTGGATTTTTGACAGCTCCGGCCCTTCGCCTACAAGAAGCAGCTTCGCCGGAAGCTCCTGCGATACGCGAGCGAATATGTCCACGACGTCGTGAACCCGTTTTACCGGCCTGAAATTCGATATATGCATCAGCACTTTTTCGTGCGGGGCGGCATAATCGGCGCGTAAAGCGCTTGACTCCCGCGGATAATAAACGCGCTTATCTACAAAATTATAAGTAAGGTCAATGGGCGACGCGATATCTAGCAGCCCTCTTGTTTCATTGATTAAATCTTGCGACACGGCGGTGACGGCATCGCTTTGATGAATGGCAAGACGGATCAAATCCTTCAGCGATTCATCCTGTGCGAGCACGGTAATATCCGTGCCGTGCAGCGTTGTGACCGTCTTCAATTGATTGTCGCACATTTGCTTCGCCAAATAGGCGCATACCGCATGCGGCACCGCATAATGCACATGAAGCAGATCCAGCTGCTGCATTTTGGCGACTTGCGCCATTTTGCTTGCGAGCGACAGATCGTAAGGCGGATATCGGAATACGTAGTAGTCGTTAACCTCTACTTCGTGAAAAAATATATTTTTATTGAAATGTCCGAGCCGGAACGGAATGCTGTGGGTAATAAAATGAATCTCGTGGCCGCGCTCGGCAAGCAGCTTGCCAAGCTCTGTCGCTACGACGCCAGACCCGCCAAGCGTAGGGTAACAGGTAATTCCAATTTTTAATTTTCTGGCCAACGGCGCTGCACCTCCTCATACCTACTCTATTCGACAAGAGCTGTACAATTTGACTTATAGTTGTAATGGCTTGCAGTTTTAAAATAACTGTACGGCATGCGGACGCTTCAAAGCAAAACCTTCGGCATATGCCCAGCCGCGCGTTCCTCCGAGCAAGCCGTCGCGCGCTTCAACACGCTCAACGTATTTGCCCGTAAGCGGCGTCGCAACGCGGTCTTCATCACCGCCTGCAGTAACGGCGTCAAACTGGGATCGATAGGCCAGCAGCGCATTGCGCTTCGTCTCATATTGGCCGCTAACGTCGACGACAAGAGAAACCTCATCGACATCGTTAATATAATAATAAATAAGCCCCTCTACTTGAACCGGAGGGAGCTCAGGCATATATTTGCGCAGTTTGGCATTGAATACAGCTTCCTCTACCAGCTTGCTGCAAGCGATATGATCCGGATGACGGTCTACCCAATAAGGCGCGAACACCAGTCGCGGACGATGCCGCCTAATCTCCGCAACGATTGGCTCAATCTGTGAACGTGTAAGCTCCAATCCTCGGTCTGGAAGCCCCAAATTCGTTCGCGAGGACAAGCCAAGCACCGCGGAAGCATGCGCGGCTTCTTGCCGGCGCAGCTCTACGGTGCCGTTGGAGGACATTTCCGCTTCGGTTAAATCGCATATTCCAACCCGATAGCCTGCTTGTACATGTTTGGCGATCGTGCCGCCCATCCCGATTTCCGCATCGTCGGCATGCGCGCCAAACACTAAAATATCAAGCTGTTCCGTTGATTGCGCGTTCATTGGTCTTCACCCGGCTTATACTTATGCACAAGCTCGCGCCAAGCAAAATCGCCGCGTTCAAGCGCCTTAACGAGCAGCTCCGCCGTCGCTACATTCGTCGCTACCGGAATGCCCTGCACGTCGCATAAACGAAGCAGCGCCAAAATATCCGGCTCATGCGGCTGAGCCATTAAAGGGTCTCTCAAAAAGATAATCAAATCGATTTCATTTTGGGCAACCAATGCGCCAATCTGCTGGTCTCCTCCCAGCGGTCCCGACATAAAGCGATGAATATTCAGCTTCGTTTTTTCCATAATGCGCGAGCCTGTCGTGCCTGTCGAATAGAGACTGTGCGGCTTAAATACATGCTCGTACGCTGTTACGAAATTGACCATCTCTTCTTTTTTGCGATCATGCGCAATAAATGCGATTTCCAGCATCGTGTTCCCCTCTTCCGTTGCTTCTCAATTTCATATAACTAGTCCATAATATGTTCAAAACCGTAAATGAGGCCGCTATACGTCATTACTTTTTTGACAGCCGTATTGACGCCCGGCATATAACCTGCACGGTCATAAGAATCATGGCGAATTTTAAGCGTTTGTCCGTGTCCGCCGAACACAACCTCTTGCTGCGCAAATACGCCCGGCAGCCTCACGCTATGTATGCGAAACCCGTTATAATAGCCGCCGCGCGCTCCTTCGATTGTCTCAACCTCATTCGGATTGCCTTGGCGAAGCTCCTGGCGGGATTGTGCAATCAGCTCGGCCGTTTTGATCGAGGTGCCGGATGGTGCGTCCAGCTTTTGATCGCCGTGATACTCTATAATTTCAACATGCGGCAAGTATTTTGCAGCTTGCTGAGCGAATTGCATCATCAAAATGGCGCCGATCGAAAAGTTCGGCGCGATCAGGCCGCCGATTCCTCTCTGCTTGCAGAGCTCGTCCAGCTCTTCAATTTGCTCGGGCGTGAACCCTGTCGTGCCCATAATGGGACGAACGCCATGTGTAATAGCTGTTTTGGCGTTATGGTAAGCGGCATGCGGGACGGTAAAATCAACCATAACATCGGCTTTTGCCGTGCTAAGCGCTTCTTCGATGCTCCCAGTCGCAAGCACGCCTGTGTCTGGCTTGCCGGCAAAGCTGCCCGCATCGACCGAGCCTGCTGAAGGAGCGACTGCAGCGGCCAGCTGTAGACGGTCATCCTCCAGCACCATTTTTACGACCTCACGGCCCATTCTGCCGCTTGCTCCGATAACTGCTACTCTTATTTTATCCATTGACGTTGACAACCGTATCACCTGTCCTTACTTGTGTTTAAATTGATGGTCCGCTTCGGCGCTTCCGCCGCTTCCGGTTCACCTCGGCGAACAGCGTTCTGGCAGCGGCATGGGCGGGATCTAGCCTGATCGCTTCCCTTGCACTGGCTGCCGCTTCATCCAGCCGATCGAGCGATGCGTAAACGACGCCCAGCGTATAAAACGCCTTAAAGCTAAGCGGATCCAGCAGCGAAGCCTGCTCCAACAGCGGCAGCGCCGCCAAGGAGTCCGGCGGATCTTTGATCAGATGCGCATCGGCATCGCTCAGCAAGAGCCGGGCTTCTATCGTTTGCAGATGAAACAAATACTCGGCGTGCTCAGGCTCAAGCTGGTGCGCGCGCTGCGCATATTGCTTCGCTTTCAGCCATTTGCCGCTTCGAACGCACGATATCGCACATTTGTTATAATAGGAAGCGTTGCTAGGCTCGAAAGCAATCGCTTGCTCGAACCAGTGAATCGCTCCTTCAAAATCGCTGCTTAAAATATGTTCATATGCCTTTTTGACACAGTGCTCGCCGTCCATGCGCCCATCCTCCTTGTACAGGATCAGATGGTACAGCATATGTAAGGTGCTTGTTTACTGTTCAAATAAGGAGGAAACTCGCTCTAGGCAGCCCCTTAGTCCTGGCTCGCCTTCTTCGTCCACCTGTCGGCGTCTCTCGTCGCAAATTTATGCATAACCTTATTATGCGCTTCGGTAAGATCAATATTGAGCGAATTGGCAAAGCAAGAGAGCAGAAACAAAATATCGCCAAGCTCCATTTCCACCGAATTGTCCGCTTCATCTGCTCTTTTCGGCTTCTCGCCGTAAAAATGATTGATTTCGCGCGCCAGTTCGCCAACTTCCTCCGACATCCGGGCCATGAGCGCCAGCGGGCTGAAATAGCCTTCCTTAAATTGCGAAATATAATCGTCAACCTCTTTTTGAATATGAGCCAGCGTCTTTTCCGACATGTTACGATTCCTTTCTCCAATTAACTGTTCATTCCTATGTTACAGTATACCATTCATGAAATGCAATGTTTTTCGAACGTCCTAAAATGTGTCATACTAAGGGATAATATAGTAATGAACATCGACAAAGGAGCAAACCGATCATGGCCCAACTTCTCCGTCAATTGCGTATAATTGTGCCTATTTTTATTGGAACGGCCGTCTATGGCTTCGGATTGCATTATTTTTTGCTGCCGAACCAGCTCATGGAGGGCGGCGTAACCGGAATTGCTGTACTGCTTAACTACGCGGTCAATTGGCCCCTTTCGCTGTCTACCCTGCTGCTGAACATTCCGCTCTTCTTCATCGGCTGGCGCATGCTCGGCATCAGGCAAATGGTTTATACAATATTCGGCGTTTTGTCGCTGTCGGGCTGTCTGGCTGTTTTTGAATGGCTGATCGAACGAGGATGGCTCGTTCCTTTCCAAGGCTCTCATGACTCTATGCTGTCTGCGCTCTATGCAGGCGTCGCGCTCGGTACAGGCCTCGGCATCGTTTTCCGATTTGGAGGGACGACCGGCGGCGTCGATATTATCGCACGCATCATTGCACGTTCGAGAGGGATCAGCATGGGGCAAATTATTTTGTCGCTCGATGTGGTTATTATCGGCGTATCCTTGCTCTATATCCCGATCGATAAAGTGCTCTACACGCTCGTAACCGTCTTTATCGCATCCAAGCTCATCGATTTCATTCAGGACGGCGCCTATTCGGCCAAAGCATTCTCAATCATTACGGAGCAAGGCGAACAGATTGCAGAGCTCATCACAAAGGAGCTTGAACGCGGCGTTACGCTTATTCCGGCTAAAGGCGCTTTTTCAGGCAAGCAAAAAGAGGTCGTCTATTGCGTCGTTCAACGGGCGGAAATCCGCCGGATGAAATCGATTGTGCGCAAAGTCGACCCCCGTGCGTTTATCGTCATTAACGAGGTGCATGATGTGCTTGGCGAAGGCTTCAAAGAAGAATAGCTTCGCATGAAACGCTCCTTAGTGCCGCTATTTAAGTCTATTTGCCATTACGTCAGCGGCTTCACTCCATAAGGAGTGTGCTTATATTTTCGCCAACCTGTATAAGTCAACACAGCCGATATGACTGCGCCTAGAAAGAAAGACCAGCTTAGCGGATTGCCAGCGGCAACAGGCAGTGCTGCGGCAGGTAGCTCATTCTGCTTAACCGTTTTAAACAACATCTCGATCGTTGCGGCAAGCGCACCCAACGACTTGTCGATCTGGGACGCATTGCTGATCCCCTGTTCATTCGCTGCAAGCAAGCTTTTCGTATGCCTGATCCGCTCCATCAGCTCTGCGGCGCTTCTCTCGCCAACGACGGATGCGGCGGCAGGCTTGATTCGTTCCGCATGCTCCTCCAGCGACTTCATCGCTGCCAGCGCTGCGCTTGACCGGTCAATCGTTTGACGGCTCCACGCTTTGTTCAACCGATCGAAGTCGTCTTGCATCACCTTCTCGTAGTTGACCCATAATGCGCGTTCCTTCAAAACGGCCGCGTCCATTGTCAGCTTCAGGCGGGCTACCGCATTTATCCACTCCGCAAGAGGCTTTCCTTTTGCAAGCGAATACGCTATTGCCTCTGTATCCTCCCGCAGTGAATGCCATTTCGGCTCATTGCTCCAGCCATTATCGGCCATCGCATCCAACTGCCGCTGCAGCCTCTGTAAATATAGAAACGCCGCTTGTCGATTGTCGGCGTATACCGCTTCATATAGGGCGGCTGCACTCTCATTCATCCGCTCCAGCAGCTTCGACTCATCGCCGGCTATGACAGCCGAAGACGAAGCTGTAATATATGAATGATTCGTTCCGCTTGCTGCAGCAGCGATGCAGCCAATCGTCATCATAACCGTAATGACGAAAGGAATAATTATTCGCAGTCTCATACAAATCCCCCCATACTCAAGATGTATGAGGGGATCGGACAAGTTATGCTTTTCTTCTGAATCTCCATACAAATACGGCAGCAGCAAAGCTTGCGAAGGACAAGCAATAGGTAAACAGCCGCACGGCGGGAACATCGTCATCCAGCTGCTGAGGCAGCCATGGGTATACGCCGTACGTATAGTCGATCGTATCGTTCAAAAGCAGCCAGCTTAAACCGGCTGTCAAGGCGGCGATGCCGCCCTTCATAAAGCGAAAATAGAGGAGCGCCTCCAGCGCCATCCCAAGATGCGAAGCGATCAGCATATAATGCTGCCAATTCAGCACATCGCCTTGCCAAGCGCCGGCAACAATCATCGCTACCGCCCAAATGCCGTACTTCACCGAGCATACGACTGCCAGCCCTTCAATGACGCTTCGTCCGGCAGCAGCAATTCCTGTCTGTTTCGCAGGAGGAAACAACATATAAAGCAAAGCCAACGTAAAAAACAAGCTTGCCGTAGGAGAGTCCGGCACAAACACGAGCATCCATAGCGGCTCTTCATTGAATGTTTTCGCCAATTGCGCGTCATACCAAATGTAGCCATAAATCGTACCGAGCAAATTAACGATGAACAATAGCCATAGCATCGTTCTGCTCATTAGAAAGGATCGGCTCCAAAACACGGATATACCCACAGTGCACACCGCCTTTATTAATCAAGATCGAGAAAAAAACCTGACCGCGTTATACGATCAGGTTTCTCATTGCTGAAACTATTCTGCCTTCTTCTGCTTCGCGAGCCAAGTTGCGAGTTGATCAATTTCAGCTTCGGACAGCTTGTCGCCGAAAGAAGGCATCGCTCCGTTATTTCTGCCGTTCGTAATAACTTCAACAAGCTCTTCCTTCGACAGACGGTCGCCGATACCCAGCAGCGCTGGAGTAGTTCCTTGACCTTTCATATCGGCTGCATGGCAGCCAAGGCATTGTGCTTGCTTAGCCAGATCCATCGCTGGATCGGTTGGCGCGACAATTTTAATTGTTTCTGCCGGCTTCGTGTAGTTTGGACGCTCTTTGCCGGCTTCCGCCGCTTCGCGAGCCCTATCTGCACGCTCGTGATGCTCAGGCACGATGCCGTTAATTTCAAGCTGCTCCTGATAATGCTCCCACGAGATTGCTGTCAAATAGATGCAAGCAACCAGTGACAGACCCATCAAGGAAGAAGCGATTGGACGACGGTAAAATCTGCGTTCCTTGCCTGTATCGAGGAAAGGAGCGAGCATCAGCGCGCCGAACATAATGGCTGGAATGCCAATCGTTCCAAGCAGGATATAATCCTGGGATACGTAAGGATATTTCAAAAATTGATACAGGAACAAGAAGTACCAGTCCGGCATCGGTATGAAAGACGTATTTGTCGGATCAGCAGGATAGCCCAGCGGTGCAGGCTCTGCGATCGTCCAGACGAGAAATCCGACCAATACGACGCAGCCTACCATCCATTCCTTGAGCAGGAAGTTCGGAATGAACGCCTCCGATTTTCCCGGGAATGCCGTATAATCCGGCGGAATTGCGGCGCCGCTGCCTTTCTTTACACGCGAATCGCCAACATAGACGACTTTCTCGTTCGATTTATGACCATGTGCCACAAGTAGTCCTCCCTTCGCTTAAAGTGGTCCCGAAATGCCTTGTCTCCGGATCATAATAAAGTGAGCCGCCAGCATGGCAATTAGAGCGCCAGGCAGGAAGAACACGTGAATCGCAAAGAAGCGAGTCAATGTCTGAGCGCCTACGATATCGCCGCCGTATAGGAAATCAGCGATATACGGGCCAATGACAGGCACGGATGCGGCAATTTCAACGCCGACCTTAGTAGCAAAGTATGCTTTGTTATCCCATGGCAACAGGTAACCTGTAAAGCCAAGGCCTAACATAATGAAGAAGATAAGCATTCCGACTACCCAGTTCATTTCGCGCGGCGCTTTGTAAGAACCGGTAAAAAACACTCGAAGGGTATGTAGGAACATCATAACGATAACTAGGCTCGCGCCGAAATGGTGCATGCCGCGGACAATTTGTCCGAATGCAACCTTATGCTGCAAATAGTCAACGCTCGCATAAGCATTAATAATGTCCGGAACATAGTACATCGTCAAGAACATGCCGGACAAAATTTGGATCACCGTAATAAAGAACGTCAAACCGCCAAAGCAATATACGAATGCCGAGAAATGATGTGCAGGGTTAACGTGCTCAGGCACCTCATGGTCTGCCACATCTCTCCAAAGCGGCGTAATGTCAAGACGTTCATCGATCCAGTTGTATACAGTTTTAAACATCCTCGTAAACGCCCTCCTTAGCCTACTCGTGAATTCGCTTTGATATTGCCAACATATACGAAGCCGTTTTCAAGCTTCACTTCATATTCATCCAACGGTTTCGGGGAGACGGTAATGTTCTTCCCGTCTTTTGTGTAACGCGCATCATGACAAGGACAATCATACTCGTTCTTGCCTTTCACGTTCCAGCCGATCGTGCAGCCCAAATGCTTGCAAACAGGTGAAAGCGCGAAAATAGTGCCGTTATCATCCTTGGAAATCCACGCCGATAGTTCCGGATCGCTTTCGTACCAGCCATCCACCTGATGAACGGTAAATTTGAATTCTTGCGGTTCGTTCGTAATTTTGCTTTCTTCAACAACTTTTACGAAGGAGCTTCCTTCATTCTTCACCAACAGTGGATTCACTGCAAAACGAACCATTGGCAGTACCGCTCCACCCATCATAAATGCAGTAGTGCCGCCAAGCGTATACGACAAAAATTGACGCCGGGACATATCTTTGCGTTGAACCGGATTGTGGCCGTTTCCGTGTTGTTCGTGGTTACTCATCTTTTGTTCTAACCCCCTTTGCCAACCATATATCGCGTCTTGCCCCATAGCAAAAACACATGACGAACTAGGACATAACTTATAATAGCCTAGGTGCTTGGGAGCGTCAAGAATATGGTCTAATATTTGAACATTTAACGAATTGCCGTTCATTAATTTGTAAGCAAATTGTCACAATTGTCCTTCTTCGGCATTTGTTTTCTCCATTGCTACAACTATTATGACTTAAAATTTCTACAATTATGTAGCTTGTCCGCTCCACATTGACCGAACGGCGCCCGACACCTCCGTTTGCGCAGGCAGCGACAAATCCGCATTCGGCGCAAGCCACATGTCGATCGCTTCCGTGTCGAACACTAGCTCTTGGCGGGTTGTTACAGCAATAACATATTTGAAGCCCGACGCCTTGAGAGATTCGCATAAGCGAACGACCATATCTGCAAATTGCCTGTCGCCGCTCGTGTAATGGCATGCTGGATAGGTGACGACTCTGCCCTTAAACGGAATTTCGATCATGTCCATCAAATCTCGAAGCTTCTCCAGCCATTCCGTCGCTTCATACGGCTGCTCCGACCCGTCCATTCCGGTGAGCGGCAAAAGGCATGTGTCCAAATAGGGCTGAAGCTCCTCCCACTGCTCACGCTCAATTTCGCTAAACTTCATTCAAGCATCTCTTTTCTGTCCATGATTGCTTCCGGCTGCTGCCTTCGGCACATTTCTATGTTAACCTTAAACCCACGTCTTGCCAACTATAAAAAACAATGCCTTCAAACAAAAAAGCTATCCCCAGTCGCTTGCGACCGCCGAGACAGCTCCGTTTATAACATTCAGGCTAGCTTTTCAGCTCATTCAGCTGCTTTGCCAATCGATAGAACGTATCCTCGTCTCCGTCAGCGAGCGCTTTATCGATTGCTGCATGTATTTGCCCCGTACGATACTTCAGCACCGCGTCATCAAGTACAAGCTCGGCGCATAGGCCAAGCATCGCTTCGTACGTTGCCTTCGTTTTGTCCATAGGATACACCTCCAAACATGCGTTAAGAGCTCCTATATTCTTTGCCCTTCGTCACATAGCCCTCCATCGTCCGCTTCATACGTTCCAAATCCTTTTCTGTCAACTCTCTTACGACTTTAGCAGGTGATCCAAGAGAAAGCGTATAGGATGGTATTTGTTTATTCTCCGTCACAATCGAACCGGCTCCTATTAAAGCATATTCACCGATGTCAGCGCCGTTTAGTACGATTGCCCCCATTCCGATTAATGTGCCTTTGCCTATCGTGCAGCCATGTATGATAGCTCCATGTCCGACCGATACTTCGTCCGCCAATATTAGCGGCTGGTCTGTATTGACGTGCCCGATAACGCCGTCTTGTATGTTGCAGCTGCTGCCGATACGTATCGGCGCCAAGTCGCCGCGCAGCACGGCGTTGAACCAAATTGTGCTTTGCCTGTCTACGGCAACGTCGCCGATCAGCTTCGCTCCTTCCGCTATGAAAACGTCCGAATGAACAGCCGGCAAAATTCCTCTATACGGAATCAACATCATGCATCACTCCTTTTATGTGGAGTGATTCTACCAGTATGAGAAATCAAAGTCAATTGAACGACAACCGGCTATAAGGAAGCCCGGTCGAGTTCGCCCGCAATGGCGTGGCCGGCCTTCGTCATGCGCACAACAGCGCCGAATTGAGGATGCTCGCCGATGCGCATAAGGCCGATGTGAATCATCATCGTCAATATTCGCTGGTCGAGTATCGCGGCTGCATCATCATAATAGAAAGGCTTAATGAACGGCACTAGCACATTTCTAAGCGAATCCGCCGTTACCCAACGATCGGCCAAAGCGTTAATCCAGTGAACGATAGACGGCAGATGTGCGATCGGCCCTTTGTAGGCCTTCATCCAGTACTTGTAAATTTGCGCTTCTTCATTCTCCACACCCGCCAGACGACTCTCTCCCTCTCCCGTCAATATAAGCGCCGCGCCGCTCTCGCTTATATATTTGGAGTAGGAGCAATAATCGTAAATAAGCGAGAACCGGTTCGGATACATATTGAAGTGCCTGCCGTAACCGAATCGCCATTCGCCTTTCGATGGCGGCTCCTCCCTGACGCCGAGCAGCTCGAGCGCCTGCTGCAGAAATCTTTTGTACATCGAGCCGTCTGCCGTAAGCTGAATATCGTGATTGCGCACATAACGCAGAAAATGCGCGATATCCTCGCTCAATAGCCCCTGCTCGTCGCGATACATAGGCGGCTCTTCGGCATACACGAGACCGGCTGCAAATTTCCGCTTGAGCGTGTCGCGAAACCGCGACTTCAAATCGTTCGGCACTTGAAACAAATAACGGCTGGAGCCGCTGAACCCGTTGAACAGCCAGCCTTGGTGCTTGAATTTCACGATAATCTCCCGCGGGGTCATCGGCTTGTCGCTTTGCATGGCTTTCTTGCTCCGCTTCGGCTTTTTCTCTTGAACGGCTGCTGCCTTCACCGGCTCCTTATCGAATCTGCTGTGCTGCACTCTCGCAATCAAATCCTCAAGGCTGAACGTTTCCCGCGTCTCAAACAGAAGCGAATTAAGAAACCTTAAATCCTCCAGCCCCATCCCATTCACCTGAGCTTCAAACACCTCGTTGCGGCTGACGGTGGAAAGTATGGACTGGATCAGCTCATTTTTGGAGTGGCTGCTGCACTCGCACTGGTAAACACTCGCAATCTTGCTCAATTGCTCGATATCCGCATAGCCGAGCATTTCCGACAGGTTCATCGCTTTCTCTCCTTTTGTTCAAAGGGGCTAAGACCCGCATGCTGCAGTGTCTGACAGTACCAGTATGGGAAAGTCTAGTTCGTTTTATAACTCTTGCAAAACAAAAAAGAAGACAGCGCCGGGGTTTGCCCCAGCACTGTCCATCAGCAAGCGTTATTGCGCCAGATGCGCCGTACAATTGTGAAGCAGCGGCTTCCAGCCCTGCTCCTGCCATTCAACGATCGAATACGAAAGATTGGATATGCGTTCGTCCTCTAGCTCGGGACAGAGCGCGGCAAGCATTTGCGCCAAAAAGCTGCCGTGCGTTACGATCAATATATTTTTGCCCCGCTGGTTCTTCCGCAGTTCTTCAATGACTTGCATGCCCCGCGCGCGCACCGCCTCGTCGGATTCTATTCCAGGCGCTAGCTCGGCCCATCCCAGCCCCCACCGTTCCTCCCGCTCGCTGCGCAGCAGTCCTTCGCACTCGCCAAAGCCTCTCTCCCTTAACCGCTTCTCGCCGGCGAGCAGAGGGATGCCGAGCGCCTCGGCTATAATTTCCGCTGTACAGTATGCCCGCATGAGATCGCTCGAAAGGACCGCATCCCACATTGGCCGCTCACTGGACAAACGATTCGCCAGCGCTTCAGCCTGCTTAACCCCTTCAGCGTTGAGCGGAATATCGGTCTGCCCCTGCAGCCTTCCTTCCACATTCCAATCTGTCTGTCCGTGCCTTACCAAACCTATCAACATGAGATTGTCTCAGCCCCATTTCCGTCGTCTTGATGAAATAATAAAAGCTCCCGAAGGAGCTTTAATTACAAGCCTCATTAATTTCGCGTGCGCGACAGCCAATTCAGTATCAATAATGTCATTATAATGCCTAGGAGCGACAATGCAACATAATATTGCGGAAACGTAGGAACGAGCTGGAGCACAAAAGGATCGCTTATGCTGGCAACGGGCACTTCCGCATAGAAGCCTGCATTAATGACAAGACCGCCGCCCGAAGCGTTCACCGTCTCAAGCATGCCGCTTAACTGCGCAACCTGTGCTTGGGCAGGCGTCTCGCCGCTGTCGAATACGAATACGAAGAAGGCGGTCGCGAACATGGCCATGCACGCCGCAATAATGATTGCAACATTTCTGCGGAACGCCTTGGAAAAATGATAGCTCTTCTGGGCGACTGGCATCAGCCAGGATTGCTCGGCGTATATGCGGTCCATTACGCTGCGGTTGACATGGTCAGCTGGACCGACAACTTCATCGGTCTCCGGGAACATGTCGACCATCGACTCGCTTTCCTCCCAAAATTGAAAGTGCTCCGAGCATGCCTCGCATTCCAGCAGATGGGCCTCCAATTCTATACGCTCCGCATCATCCTCCGGCAAATCCCAATATAAATTGAATTTAAGTTGCGCATCCTCGCATTTCATCGTGTATTCATCCCTTCGAATTGCTCCAATATCGGCGTATCTCCCCCGAAATACGGCTCAAGCTGCGCTTTTACGCTAGCTCTTGCCCGGAACAACAGCGATTTTACAGAGCTGACCGTTTGTCCTAAAATGGTTGCGATCTCTTGATAGTCTAGCTGGTCATATTCGCGGAGTATTAATGCAGAGCGCTGCTTTTCCGGCAAATTATTAATTGCCTCTCTTACGAGCGCCAATCGCTCATTGCGGAGAACCTGCTGCTCCGGCGCGGCTTCCGAGCTGGCGACCGGCTCATAGCCCGCTTCTTCAAGCGATACGTTAGCCGCTTTCTGCTTGCGAAGCTCGCTCAGCACCGTATTGCGCGCAATCGTATATAGCCACGTTGAAAAAGACGCATCAAGCTCGCGAAAGGAGTGCAAGCTTCGATACGCTTTATAAAATGTCTCCGAGCACAAATCCTCAGCAAGCAGCTCCAGCTTCGCGCTCTTAAGCATGTGATAGATAAAGGCCATTATTTTACGTTGATAGCGCCGCATAAGCTCGGAATACAGCTCGACATTGCCATCCTTGATCTCACGTATTAGTTGGGAATCAGTCATGACAGGCGAACCTCCTCCACCTGCGGATTATTCCCGTCCTGCAGCTATGTATATGTACTCGGGCGGGAATGAAAAGTTGCGGTCGTAATCATAAAAAATTCAAAAAATACGGGTATAGGTTCTATTCGAGTTCGTCTTCGAAAATCCTGCTTCGTTCGACAAACTAGAGCATTTCTGGATAAATTTTAATGATTGCGGAAAAAGGGCAAAAAAAAAACCACCTTCAAAGGTGGTCCGCACATCGTGCGAATGATTTGGATAGGAGTGGAGAGAAACCATACTGTACTTTTATTATATGTATACGCTTCCAATTTGTCAATAAGCGTTTTCATTTTGTTTTTTAACAATTTCTAAAAAAATGCTATGTTATTTGCTGTTGATATTAAATAAGCTAACGGGCAGTTTAACGTTGCTGGCCGACTTACATAACTTTACATTATTACTTTATTACGATAATATATTAGAGAAGTAACGCGATAAAGGATATGGTCTTAATCGAATTCTTTCGGCTAGCAATACCAAAAGGCAATACCTCAATTAAGAAGGGAGTTTGTTATGGTGCGAGAAGCATTAATTAACAGAAAAACAAAAGAAACAGAAATTAAACTGGAGCTTAATCTCGATGAATACAGTGAAGGCAACATCAACACGGGAATTGGATTCTTTAACCATATTCTCACACTTTTTGCTTTTAGGGCGGGAATAAAACTAAATGTGGATTGCAAAGGTGATTTAGAGATAGATGGGCATCACACGGTTGAGGACATTGGAATATGCTTGGGACAAGCAATCAAAAAAGCTATAGGAGATAAAAAAGGCATAAACCGTTATGGCAGTTCGCGCATACCTATGGATGAGAGCTTAGCATTAGTGGATTTGAGTATATCTAATCGCTCTTTTTTAGTGTTTAACGTGGAAATGCCTTCAACACGTGTAGGCGAGTTTGAAACCGAATTAACCGAAGAGTTTTTTATCGCTGTAGCGCATAATAGCGGGATAACCATGCACATCAAATTAGAATACGGCAAAAATACACATCATATAAATGAGGCAATTTTCGTGGCATTCGGCGATGCGTTGAAGAAAGCAATTAGGATAACAGGCAATGATATTCCGTCTACGAAGGGTACGTTATCATTATGAAGAAATTATGTGACGATTAAGCTAAAGGGAAACGATAGCTTTAACTGCCGTCCTTTTCAAGGGCGGCTTTATTTTGGTCATAAATCTACAATCTAATTTAACATTGCTCCAAAATAAAACTTCCTCTCCAGCAGCGGTTCTCCTTTTCGCTTAACCAGATTTCGGACAAAAAAATAGCTTGCCTGAGGCAAGCTATTGATGGACGGTATAGCCTTCTGCTGACAGCAGGCTGATCGCCTGATCCAAATTATGCTGATCGCGGAACGACAGGCGAAGAATGCCCGGAACGTCCTCTCTGCTTTCAATAATATGAATATTGCTCAAATTAATGAGGCTGTTCCCCAGCTGGCTCGTAATTTTGCCGATTATGCCCGGCGTGTCGGGAACATCGACATAACAATCAAAGGAAGAATGGATAATGCCCTTGCGGCGCTCCGGCATCCCTCTGCGGAATTGCCCTGCAGCGGTAAATGCCGCTTCGATTGCGTCGCCGTCGCCGCGCTCCAGCATGTCCGCGAACCGGCTCATCTCCGATGACCAATCGCGCAGCTGCTGCTGCAGAACGCCGCGATTATCGATCAATATATCCCGCCATACGACTGGGTCGCTGGCCGCAATTCTCGTCATGTCGCGGAAGCCGCCGGCCGCGAGCGATTCATAAAGCGCATTTTTCTCATTATATCCTCTTATCTGATTGACCAGCGCAACTGCAATCATATGAGGCAAATGGCTGATCGCGCCTACGATCCGGTCATGCTCCTCCGCGTCTACGATAACGATTTTTGCGCGCGTATGCGACAGCAGCCCCTTCAGCCGGTCGACCGAGGCGGTAGTCGCCCGCTTATCCGGCGTCAGCACATAGATCGCATTTTCAAGCAAATGGTAGGAAGCCGCCTCTACGCCCGAACGCTCCGAGCCCGCCATCGGATGGCCGCCGATAAATATCGCGTTTTTAAGCTCGAGCTTGCTCGCGCATGCTGCAACCGAAGCCTTCGTGCTGCCGACATCGGTAATGATGCAGCCCGGCTTCAATTGGAATGTATTGATATCGCGCAAATATTGGTCAAGCATCCCTACAGGCATGCATAAAAATATGAAATCGGCCTGCTCCGCCGCTTCCTGCATCGATGTCGTCGCATAATCGACGACGCCCCGCTGCATATACTTATCGACGGAGGACTGGCGATTGGAATAGCCGATGACGCGTATTCCCGGCTTATCCTTCAAGCAAAGAGCGATCGAGCCGCCGATCAGCCCTACTCCAAAAATAGCTACATTAGTCATCCTTTATCCTTGCACCGCCGACTTCTGCACTACTTCCTCCAATGCGGCGATGCACTTTTCATTCTGCTCCTGCGTGCCGATCGAAATGCGGATAAAGGTCGGGTACTTCGCCCAGCGCGCTCTGACGATTACGCCCTTGCGCAGCATCTCGTCGAATACTTCGCCGGACTGGCGCTTTACATCTACCATAATGAAGTTGCCATAGGCAGGGAAATGGAAAAGGCCCAGCCGGTCAAATTCCTTCGCCATGAAATCTAGCCCCTGCTTGTTCTGCACGCGGCAGTATTCGACAAACTTATCGTCGGATATGGAAGCTTTTGCCGCTGCCTGTGCCACGGATGACGTATTGAACGGCTCACGCACTTGATTGATGTTCCGGATAACATCGGGATGGCCGACGCCATAGCCGATACGAAGCGTAGCAAGACCGTATATTTTCGAAAAGGTGCGAAGCACGACGACATTAGGGTGCTTGGCAATCAGCTTAACGCCGTCCGAATAAGCGTCATCCTTAATATACTCGCCGTATGCCTCATCCAACACGACCAGCACATGGCTTGGCACGCTCGCGAGGAAAGCTTCCAGCTCTTCGTTCGTTACGATGGTGCCAGTCGGATTGTTCGGATTGCAAATCCAGAGCACTTTCGTCTCGTCGGTCACGCGGGCTAGCATCGCCGGAAGATCATGCTTGCCGTCGCGCAGCGGCACCTCGATGATGCGCGCATTCTCGACCTCGGCGTTATGCTTATATTGCGAGAATGTTTCATCCGCCATAATAGTCTCTTCGCCCGGCGCAAGAAACGCTCTGGCGATCATCAGTATAATATCGCTTGAGCCCGTGCCGAAAATGATGCTGCTTTTATCTACACCCAGCTTGTCAGCCAATGTCTTGGTTAGCTCAAAGCTTGCGCCGTCCGGATACATATTTACATGGTTAATGGCGTCAACCATTGCCCCTTTTGCCCGCTCCGAGTAGCCGAACGGATTTTCATTGGAGGCAAGCTTAATCACCTCGTTCAGTCCAAGCTCCCGCTTGACATCCTCGATCGGCTTTCCTGGCTGGTAGACAGGCAGATTTACGATATTGCTTTTTGGCTGCATTCGCCGTTCACCTCTTTTAATAATTGCTATTCACTATACTAGCTTTCATTGTCTCATATCTCGATTTCAATGAAAAGAGGCTATTCCTTTCCGTACCGCTAGATCTTGATTTTGGCCGTTAAGAAAGGAACCAGCTCGCTAATGCTCATCCGCATCTGCTCCATCGTGTCTCTGTCGCGCACGGTAACTTGGCCGTCATTCTCGGAATCAAAATCGTACGTGATGCAATAAGGCGTTCCAATTTCGTCATGCCGGCGGTAACGTTTGCCGATTGAGCCCGCATCGTCATAGTCAACCATGAAATGCTCGCTCAACTCCTCGAATATAGCCCGCGCGCCTTCCGACAGCTTTTTGGACAGCGGGAATACTGCCGCCTTGTAAGGAGCCAGAGCCGGATGGAAATGGAACACGTTGCGGCTGTCTCCGCCATCAAGCTGCTGCTCCTCGAAGGCATCGATCAGAAATGCGAGCGTTACGCGATCCGCTCCTAGCGACGGCTCAATGCAATAAGGAATATACCGCTCGTTCGACTCCGTATCGATATAATGGAAATCCTCGCCCGAATGCTCCATATGCTGCTTCAAATCATAGTCGGTGCGGTCCGCGACGCCCCACAGCTCGCCCCAGCCGAACGGAAAACGGTATTCGATATCTGTCGTCGCATTGCTGTAATGAGACAATTCATCTTCGGAATGGTCTCTTAGTCGGATCGCTTCCTCGTTCATGCCAAGCTTAAGCAGCCAATCGTAGCAGAAGCTCCGCCAATAGCTGAACCATTCTAAATCCTCGCCCGGCTTGCAAAAAAACTCCAGCTCCATTTGCTCGAATTCCCTTGTACGGAATGTGAAATTGCCTGGCGTTATCTCGTTCCGGAAGCTTTTGCCGATTTGCCCGATGCCGAACGGAAGCTTCTTGCGCATTGTACGCTGGACATTTTTGAAATTGACGAATATGCCTTGCGCCGTTTCCGGACGAAGATAGATTTCGTTCGCGCTGGAAGCCGTAACGCCTTGATGCGTTTTGAACATCAAATTGAACTGGCGGATATCGGTATAGTCGAACGCGCCGCAATCCTCGCAGACGATATGGTGCTCTTGAATAATATTCATCATCTGGTCGAAGGACAAGCCATCCGCAACCATCTCCATCCCTTTAGCGGCCATCGCGTTTTCGATCAGCTTATCAGCGCGGTGGCGCGCTTTGCACTGTTTGCAATCGATCATCGGGTCGTTAAAATTGCCGACATGGCCCGAGGCTACCCATGCCTTTGGATTCATCAGAATGGCCGCATCAAGCCCGGTATTGTAAGGCGATTGCTGAATAAACTTTTTCCACCAAGCTTTTTTCACATTGTTTTTCAGCTCAACGCCAAGCGGGCCGTAATCCCAAGTATTCGCCAAACCGCCGTAAATTTCGGAACCGCCGAAAATAAATCCTCTGTGCTTTGCAATTCCGACAATTTGATCCATCGTTACGTTACTCATCCTTCTTTCATCCTCCTTCATATTTCTGCGCTGCCCGAATCACAAAAAAAGCTCCCGTCTCCGGACAAGCTGCAGCAGCCAGTCCGGGGACGAGAGCTTTGGCTCCCGCGGTTCCACCCCAATTGACAAATGAATCCATTTGTCCGCTTTCCTTCAACCATGTACTCAGGATCGCCATTTCTATAGATCTTGGATCGGGCTTGCACTTTTCCCGATTCGCTGCGGCCAAGAATAGCTATATACTTCTATCCATCATCGCACTATTCATTTAGCGTTTATCGTAGCAAATCAAAGTGTGCCAGTCAAGAAGGCGGCAGCCCGCCCGCCGACGCTATACTCTTAAGCCTTCTACGAAAGAGCCGACCTGCTCGATGCCCGCCTTATAGGTAGCTTCATTCTGAAGCAGCGGCAGGGCTGCCTCGATCTGCCGAACGATAGCGCTGCCGACGATGACGCCGTCACACTGCTTGGCGAACCGCTCAACATGCTCGCGGCTTGATATGCCGAAGCCGACCGCAATCGGCGTGTCTGTCGCTTCCCTAACCGTAGCAAGGAAATCGTCAATGCCGCTGTCGAACTCGGAGCGGACGCCCGTCACGCCGAGCGAGGATACGCAATAGACGAAACCTTTCGCCTTTTGCGCGATTCGGGTAACGCGGGTTTTCGACGTAGGCGCGACAAGCGGAATAAGATGAATGCCGGCCGCTTCGGCAAGCTCCCTGACCTCTCCGTCCTCCTCGATCGGCAAATCCGGAATAAGTAGGCCGCTGATTGCCTTCTTTTTAATAAGCTCAAAAAATGGCTCGAGACCGTACTGCAGCACGGGATTGAAATAAGTAAACAATATGAATGGCAGCGTGACTCCTGAATTGCGGGCATCCTCCGCCACTTGTATGCAATCCAAGATCGAAATCTGATTGCTTGCAAGCGCGCGTTCGGAAGCGCGTTGAATGACAGGACCGTCTGCCAGCGGATCGGAGTAAGGGACACCCAGTTCTATAATATCGGCGCCGGCTTGCTCCAGCCGCATAATAATATCAACCGTTGCGGACAAGCTCGGGTCGCCTGTCGTCAGAAAAGGAATAAGCGCCGTTCTGCCTTCCGCTTTCAATCTTGCGAATGTAGCGTCGATAAGATTCACGCTTCTCCACCTCCTAAATAGCCCATAATCGCTTCCACGTCTTTATCGCCGCGGCCCGAGAGGCTGACAACGATCATTTTGTCCTTATCGAGCGTCGGCGCAAGCTTGATGACTTCCGCAATCGCATGAGCGGATTCAAGCGCAGGAATAATGCCTTCCGTGCGCGACAGCAGCTGCAAAGCATCCAGCGCTTCCGCATCGGTAATCGGCACGTATTCGGCGCGTCCGGAGTCCTTCAAATAAGCATGCTCCGGCCCGATGCCGGGATAATCGAGCCCTGCCGATATCGAATGGGCAGGCTGAACCTGGCCGTAATCGTCCTGCAGCACATAGCTGAGCGAGCCTTGGAACACGCCATGGCGCCCTTTAGTCATGGTCGCTGCATGCTCCGCTGTATCGACGCCGCGCCCAGCTGCCTCAACGCCGCGAAGCTTCACGCTGTCGTCATTGATGAACGGGTAGAAAATGCCCATCGCATTGCTGCCGCCGCCTACTGCGGCTACTACATAATCCGGCAGCCTGCCTTCCAGCTTCAACACTTGCTCGCGCGCTTCGTCGCCGATAATGCGCTGGAAGTCGCGGACGATCATCGGATAAGGATGCGGGCCGGTAACGGAGCCAAGTATATAATACGTATCGTCAACATGGCTGACCCAATAGCGAAGCGTCTCGTTGCAGGCATCCTTCAGCGTTCTCGTTCCCGATATAACCGGAACGACCTCGGAGCCAAGCAGCTGCATCCGAAAAACGTTAAGCTGCTGGCGCTTCATATCTTCCTCGCCCATAAACACTTTACATTCAAGGCCGAGCAGAGCGGCTACCGTCGCCGAAGCGACGCCATGCTGGCCGGCGCCTGTTTCAGCGATGACCTTCGTTTTGCCCATTCGTTTGGCAAGAACGCCTTGGCCGATCGTGTTGTTGATTTTATGCGCGCCTGTATGATTCAAATCCTCGCGCTTCAAATAAATTTTCGCTCCGCCGAGCTGTTCGGTTAATCGCTGAGCGTAATAAAGGGAAGTCGGACGGCCGGAATACTTATGCAGCAAGTAACTGACTTCCTCTTGAAATTTCGGATCCTTTGCATAATGGTTGTAGGCTTCTTCAAGCTCCAGCAAAGCGTTCATCAGCGTCTCGGGCACATAACGACCGCCGAATTTGCCGAAGCGTCCATTCTCATCCGGATAATAACTCATGCCTCTATCACCTTTCCAACGAATAATCGTATTTTATCAATATCTTTCCGCCCGTCCGTTTCGACGCCGCTAGAGACGTCGATTCCGTCCGGCGAATAGCGTGACAGCAGCTCTCCGACATTGCCGGCATGAAGCCCTCCCGCTATGTAGAGAGGCGCGCCGATTTCACTAGCCGCCTGCTTATAATCGTCAATAGCCGACCAGTCAAACGTTTTTCCCGTTCCGCCGCCAGCCGTATCGATCAATACAGCGTCAACCGCATTTTTATACGGAGCCAGCCGCGCTGACGATTCCGTCAGCCTGTCAGCCCTCGTTTCGTCTTTTATCGAGAATACTTTCCACACGTCAATGTTCAGCTCTTGCCGGATCGCTTGGCAAGTTTCCGGCGTTTCGCCGCCATGCAGCTGGACGACATCCAAAGGAGCTGTCGCAAGAACGGCGCGCACATCCGCAAGTCCGGCGTTTACGAATACGCCGACGATTCTTGGCGGTTTATCCCCTTTCGCCTTCAGCGTGCGAATAGCTTCAGCGAGCCGCGCAGCCTCTTCCGGCCCGACCTGGCGCTTGCTTGGCGCAAACATAAGGCCGATCTCGTCGATCGGAAGCCCGTCCATCGCTTCGATTGTCGCGGCGTCTCTAAGACCGCATATTTTAATGCGGGGAGCAGCCTTCATCGGGAAGTCACCGCGCCCATCAAATCATGGACGGATTGCTCAACATTGTCGTGCCGCATAAAATGTTCGCCGATTAGAACGCCGTTCGCTCCTACAGATTCCAAATAATCCATATCGGAACGGCCTGCAATGCCGCTCTCGCTTATTATCGTTACGTCGGACGGCATATGCCCGATAAGCTTCTCCGTCGTTTTCAAATCCGTCACGAACGATTTCAAATCGCGGTTGTTAATGCCGATCAAGGTCGCTTTGTTCAACTCGAGAACGCGATGCAGCTCCTCTTCATCGTGAACCTCCACAAGCACATCCATGCCGAGCTCTTTGGCTAAATCATAAAAAGCCGACAGCTGCTCGGAAGTGAGAATGGCGGCAATAAGCAGCACCGCATCGGCGCCGATCACGCGCGCTTCGTAAATTTGCCGTTCATCTATTATAAAATCTTTGCGCAGCAATGGAAGGCCGACGGCCTTGCGCACAGCTCCCAAATATTCATTGTCCCCTTGGAAATAATCGCGGTCGGTAAGCACCGAAATGCAATCCGCTCCAGCCTCTTCATAGCTTTTAGCCAGCTCCGCCGGATTGAAATCGGCGCGAATTAGCCCCTTCGATGGCGATGCCTTCTTCACCTCTGCGATTAATCCCATCGAGCGGCGGCGAACGCCGTCCTTCAGCGCGTTCTCGAATCCTCGGCAAGGCGGAAGCCCCTCGATCTGCTTCTTGTACTGGGCGAGATCAAAGCTTTTGGCAAGCTCCGCCACCTCATCCCGCTTCGTCGCGACAATTTTATCCAGAAACATGAGCCAACTCTCCTGTCTTTTCAATAAGATGATTAAGCTTGCGCGATGCAGCGCCGGAGTCGATGACCTCAGCCGCGATCGCGACGCCTTCCCGGTGAGATGCAGCTTCGCCGCCTACATAGATGCATGCGGCCGCATTTGCAAGCACGATATCGCGGTACGCGCCGCGCCGCTCGCCGGCGAACACTTCGCGGATAAGCGCTGCATTGACGGCAGGCTCGCCGCCGAGCACCTCTTCGATTGGGTATCGCTTCAAGCCAAGCTCCTCAGGCGTAATGTCAAAGGTATTCACCTTTCCGGCCTTCAACTCGGACACTTGCGTAGGAGCGGATATGCTGATTTCATCCAAACCGTCATGGCTGCTCACAACCATCGCCCGCTTCAATCCCAGATCGCCAAGGACAGCCGCTATCGTCTCTGTCCGGCCGCGGTCATACAAGCCCAGCAACTGGCGGTCCGCGCCGGCGGGATTCGTAAGCGGCCCAAGCATATTAAAGATCGTCCGGATGCCCAGCTCGCGGCGAGGCACGGAAGCGTGGCGGAGCGCAGGGTGATAAAGCTGCGCGAACATGAAGCATATGCCCAGTTCATTCAAGCATTCCTTCGCCTGATCGGGCGATATCGTAATATTGACGCCGAGCGCCTCCAGCACGTCGGCGCTGCCGGATTTGCCAGACATGGCCCGGTTGCCGTGCTTGGCGACGCGAATGCCTGCTGCCGATGCGATGAGTGAGGAGGCGGTGGAAATGTTAAACTTGCTAATGCCGGACCCGCCCGTTCCGCAAGTATCGAGCAAGCCGTCCTGCACGGTATCGATTCGGCTCGATTGCTCGCGCATAGCTTCTGCAAATCCCGTAATTTCGTCTTTTGATTCGCCTTTCATCCGAAGAGCGGTAATGACGCCGGCAATTTGCGCGTCAGTCGCCTCGCCCTTCATAATGACGTTCATCACGTCGCGGGCTTGATCTCTCGTCAGATCGGTGCCGCTTATCAGGCCGTTTAGCGCATGCTGCAGCGAATTTTTAGCGGTTATCATTATATTCCACGCTCCTCTCCCGTTTTCACCTCATAATCGCCGTTAACGGCGTAGCTCGCGCTGGCGACTAAAGGCTTGTCGCCGAACAGCGCTTCAGCCGTGCGAATCGACTTCAGCATCCCTTTCGCTTTGTTCACCGTCTCCATGTATTCGTTCTCGGGAACGGAATCCCATACAATTCCGGCCCCGCTCTGCACGTACGCCTTTCCGTTTTTGAAAATAATGGTGCGAATCGCAATGCAAGTATCCATGGAGCCGCCGAAGCCCAAGTAGCCGATAGCGCCGGCATAAGAACCGCGCGCTTCGTTCTCAAGCTCTGCGATAATTTCCATCGCTCTAAGCTTCGGTGCGCCGGATACGGTTCCTGCTGGCAGGCATGACAGGAAAGCATCAAAAAAATCTTTATCTTCGCGAAGCTCTCCCGAAACGTTCGATACGATATGCATAACATGAGAGTATCGTTCGATTTCCATGAAGGAATCGCATTTCACTGTTCCGAACTTGGATACACGCCCGATATCGTTGCGCCCGAGATCGACGAGCATCAAATGTTCGGCGCGCTCTTTCTCGTCAGCCAGCAATTCGGCTTCCAGCGCTAAATCTTCTTCCTCAGTCTTCCCTCGCGGCCTCGTCCCGGCAATCGGCCTCGTCTCCACACGCCCGTTGTTAACCTTAACAAGCGCTTCCGGCGAAGTTCCGACAATGACCTCTTCGCCCATTTTCACATAGTACATATATGGCGACGGATTCATTGTGCGAAGCACCCGATAGACATGCAGCGGATCGATATCCGTATCAATGCTGAACCGCTGTGAAAGCACGACTTGAAAAATATCTCCGGCACGGATATATTGCTTAGCCTGCTCAACGTTCGAAAGAAACTGCTCCTTTGTTAGATTGGATTGAATGTCTCCTAAATCCATATCGGCAGGCATCGGCTGGCCGCTCATAGCCGGAAATACGACGCGCTGCCGCAAACGGTCGATTGTCGTTTCAATCCGCTCAACGGTAGCCGCATAAGCCTCGGCGATATCCGCGTCGGTCGCGCCATCTTTGATATGCACATTACCGACGATTTGCAGCTGCTGCTTGAAGTGGTCAAATACAATTACACGGTCGCAGAACATAAATTGCAAATCGTTCATATCTAGGTCGTCAACCCGGTGTGCTGGAAGCTTCTCATAATATTGCAGCAAATCATAGCCAAAATAGCCGATTGCGCCGCCCGTAAACGGAGGAAGCTCAGCGAGCGAAGGGCTTCGGTAGGAACGCAGCTTGCCTTTCAGCAGCTCGATCGGCTTATCCTTAAAGCTTTCCTTCACGCCGCCGCATTCCAAAACCATTTCCCCATGCTTGCCGTACAGCATCATAAAAGGGTCTGTGCCAATAAACGAATAGCGGGCCCATTTCGCACCGCCTTCTACGCTCTCCAGCAAAAACGCATGCTTTTCCTTCGCGAAATGCTGAAATAGACGAATCGGCGTCTCCGTATCCGCCATCATATTGCGGACGATCGGAATCAAATTATATTGGCCGGCAAGACTTATGACACGCTGCAGTTCATTGGTCATGGACAACAACCTCCTGTACTTGTGTTCGCGGGCGGCTTCATATGCGTATATGCAAAAAAGCCCCTGCGTGAGCAGGGGCGTACGTTTTGATGATATCGAAAGTGTCCGTAGATAGAAAGTATAGTTAAAGCGGCAAATAACCTGTCCGATGATGTGACATTCCGCTCATCGTTCAGCGCTGTCTCTATACAGCTCGCAGCTAAACTCTCTTCTCTACTACGCTCAACTATGCTCAACTCATCTAAACTCTGCTGTATTGCCTGCTCTACTCTTCTCAATAATACTTTACCAATATACAACATTGAACGCGAAAACGTCAATATGCCGGATGCAGAATTTACGCTTTCTTTAAATCTGGACGAAGCACTGCCGCTCCGCCTAAGTAGACATGATTGATTTCGGCCTGGGTTTTGTCGGTATTGATCAGCAGCATGAACCGGATGCACTTCTCTAAGCTGCCTTTGACAGGCACCTCCAGCGCACACATAAGAGGCACTAGCTCCCAGCCGTTCGTTTGGCGGATGACTTGAGCCGGAAAAGCCTCATCCAAATCATTGGTTACCGTAATTAGCACGCTGCACACGTCTTCCGCAGCGATTTCATTTTGTTCGATGATAGCGTGCAAAAGCTCCATTGTAGCGTCAAGCACTTGCTTCTTCTCGTTTGCCTCGACTGTGATAGCCCCGCGAATTCCTCTAACACTCATTGCCTCTCGTCCTCCTGCTTCAATTCCTCCACGATTTCTCTGATCCACTGTACAGGAACATTTGGCTTAATTTCTACTTTTCCAATAGCGGTCGGAACGATAAATACCATCGTCCCTTCCGTAAATTTCTTGTCATGCATCATCGCTTCCATTACGTCGTCTACATTAAAATGGCCGGGCAGACGAACAGGCAGGCCGCATTTTGACAGTGCCCGTTTCGTCGTGCTGTACAGCTCGCTGTCAGCGCCGTAACGCACCGCAAGTCTAGCGGCGCCGACCATTCCGATCGAAATCGCTTCGCCATGCACCAGCTCATTGTAGCCGGCGACAGCCTCAAGCGCATGCCCGATCGTATGGCCTAAATTAAGAATCGCCCTCAGATCGTTCTCCCGCTCATCCTGAGAAACGACTGCTGCCTTGACGCTGCAGCCTTTATAGAGCGCATAACCGAGCGCCTCCGGATCAAGCTGGAGCAGCTTGCCTGCATTTTCCTCGCACCACTTCACGAAATCTTCGTCCCAAATGAGGCCATGCTTCACCACCTCCGCCAGCCCGGCGCTAACCTCCCGTTTTGGCAGCGTTTGAAGCGTATTCAAATCGTACAGCACCAGCTCAGGCTGATGAAATGCCCCGATAATATTTTTCGCCAGCGGATGATTGACAGCCACTTTACCGCCGACACTGCTGTCGTGGGCGAGAATCGTAGTCGGCATCTGAACGAACTTGATTCCCCTCATATAGGAGGCTGCGACATACCCTGCTAAATCGCCGACAACGCCGCCGCCAAGCGCGATAATCGCCGATTTGCGGTCCAAGCCGGCCTCCAGCGCTTTCGTTACAAGACTTTCAAGCATGGTGAGCGACTTGGAGCTCTCGCCGGAAGGAACGATGGCATCTGCAACGGCAAACCCCGCTTCACCAAGATGCTGCTTCAACGCATTCAAGTAATAAGGCGCGACAGCTTCATCCGTAATGATCATAAGCGGCGATTTTTTGCTAATGCCGTGCTTGGTCAGATAAGACGAGGCCTCCTGCAAGAGGCCCTCGCCGATATAAATAGGATAAGAACGGGTACCTAAATCTACAGTTAATTCACGCATGTTCTAATACCGCCCCAATTGTTCAAGATAATGGTTAACGTTTCCGCGGATCTCCTCAATCGAATCGCCGCCGAATTTTTCAAGAAAAGCTTTAGCGACTTCCCATGCAACGACATGCTCCATAACGACGCTTGCCGCCGGAACCGCGCAGCTGTCGGAGCGTTCCACCTGTGCGGTAAACGGCTCCCTCGTATCGATATCAACGCTTCTAAGCGGCTTGTATAACGTAGGAATCGGCTTCATAACGCCGCGCACAACAATTTGCTCGCCATTAGTCATGCCGCCCTCGAAGCCGCCCAAGCGATTCGAGGCGCGATAGTATCCGCGCGCTTCGTCATACAAAATTTCATCATGCACCTGCGATCCGCGCAGCTTAGCCGCCTCAAAGCCGATGCCGATCTCACAGCCCTTGAAAGCGTTAATGGATACGACTGCACCCGCTATACGCCCGTCTAGCTTACGGTCATACTGCA
>Ga0180215_1000666_pt1 | contig 41448 bp, 39 predicted proteins | sample eDN3rd37CBELigBY_FD_128871 | JGI IMG/M metagenome (GOLD analysis project Ga0180215, IMG submission 128871) | Enriched backyard soil microbial communities from Emeryville, California, USA - eDNA 3rd pass 37_C BE-Lig BY (version 2) (version 2) | ecosystem: Environmental > Terrestrial > Soil >...
CAAAAAAAGCAGGACCCCCTTAACGGGTAAGTCCTGCTCATTTATTATCTGGTTTGACCATTTCCTGACATGAGGAATTTAACTGTCGTTAAAGCAGGTAATCCCATTGGACCACGTGCATGTAACTTTTGTGTTGAAATTCCAATTTCTGCACCAAATCCAAGTGCACCACCATCCGTAAAACGTGTCGAGGCATTATGGTACAAGGCAGATGCGTCCACTACATTCATAAAGATTTTAGCAGTATCTCTATTTTCAGTTACGATTGCTTCTGAATGCTTCGTACCATATTTTTCAATATGATCTATCGCTTCTTCCACACTCTCTACTGTTTTTACTGCAAGATCCAAACTTAAATACTCATTAGCCCAATCTTCTTCATTTGCGAGTATTGCATCTGGAAAATAGGATAAAGCTGTTTCATCACCATGAACTGTAATACCCTCTTCATTTAATGTGTTAATTAATCGTTCTTTGTTTTTATCAAGCCACTCTTTATGGATAATAGCTGTTTCTAATGCGTTACAAACAGCTGGTCGGTCTGTTTTTGCATTAACTAAAATATTTAATGCTTTCTCTACATCTGCTTCAACATCAATATATAAATGACAGTTTCCAACGCCTGTTTCAAGGACAGGAACAGTCGCATTGTTTACAACAGCATTGATGAGAGAGCCACCACCACGTGGAATTAACACATCAATATGTTCCTTCATTGTAAACAACTGTTGTGTTGCTTCACGATCAGTACTCGCAATAAATTGAACTGCTTCTTTTGGGATTTTTGTTGTGTTTAATGCTTCATGCATAACCTCTACTATTGCTTTGTTTGATGATAAAGCAGATGATCCGCCTTTTAAAAGAATTGCATTTCCTGATTTAAATGCAAGTCCTGTTGCATCAACTGTCACATTTGGACGTGCTTCATAAATCATACCTATAACACCTAAAGGCACTGTCACCTTTTCAACCAATAATCCATTATCTAAAGTCCAATTCGATAATATCTTTCCTGTCGGATCCTCAAGTTTTGCTACTTGTCTTAATCCCTCTGCAAAATCAAAGATCCTCTCCTTTGATAAAGCAAGACGATCCATATAAGCTGCATCATAGCCTTTTTCTTTCCCTAACTGTAGATCACGCTCATTTGCATGAAGAATGCGCCGCGTATTTTTCTCCAGGGCATCTGCTATGATATGCAATGCTTCATTTTTTTCTTCTGTTGATAATAAACCTACTTTTTTTGCTGCTTTTTTCGCTGCTATTGCTTGTTCTTCAACTGATTTATGTTTTTCAATGACAGACATCCAATTCCTCCTTTTAAACTCCTACAGGTAATGATAATTCAAGCTCACAGACTAAATCATCAAAATGAACAACTTCTTGCCTTTGAATATCTCCACCTGTGATGCTCTTCATGTTTTCTAATTCCTCAGTCGAATAATTAACAACCCCTAAGCCAACTCTCTCACCCTCATGATCCAGGATTCGAATGACCGCACCTTTTTCAAATTGACCGTTTACTTGCTCGATATCTGATGAATAAATACTATGTTTATGATCAGCAATGGACATTTTGACATTTTGGTTAATGACAACTTCACCTTCCGGACCTGAATGAAAGGCAATCCATTGTTTCTTTCTATTTAAGTTAACCGTCTCATTTGTGACTTCAAAATATGTGCCCTTCGCATCACCTCGGACTGCTTCAGTAAGAATATTGGCAATGCTTGCTTTCCCAAGGAAGGTAGAAATACCTGATGCCATTGCTATTTTGACTGCATCAATTTTTGATCTCATTCCACCTGTACCAACATTACTGCCGGAATCACCAGCCCCCTCTTCGATTTCAGGGGTTATTTCATATACTTTTTCAAGTAATTTTGCCTGCTCGTTTTTACGTGGATCTGAGTCATATAATCCTTCAATATCAGAAAGAATAATTAGTTGATCTGCTTCAATTAAACCAGCTACTTTTGCAGACAATGTATCATTGTCGCCAAATTTCAAACGATCAACTGTCACTGTATCGTTTTCGTTAACAATTGGGATTATCCCTCTTTCCAGCAGTACATTTAATGTATTTCTTACATTGTTATAGCGGGTTTCATCTGAAAAATCACTGCGGGTTATTAATATTTGAGAAGCAACATATCCGTGTGATAAGAAAATTTCCGAGTATGCTTCAATTAATAAACCTTGCCCAATAGAAGCTGCTGCTTGTTTTTCTGGTAAAGATGTCGGCCGATTGATACATCCTAATTTGCGGTAACCTGCTGCAACCGCTCCCGATGATACGAAAACTATTTCATGTCCTTCATCTTTTAATAATGCAATTTCATCTGCTAATTTCTCTAGTTTCCGTCGACTAATCTCACCGTGTCGACTTGTTAAGGAACTGCTTCCTACCTTTATTACAACCCGTTTTTTCTCATTTTCAAGGGTCGTCATTATATCACTCCTGAAATTTTATTATCTCTATATTTAATCTGTTATTTAGAATTCACTAAAAGACTTTCTTGGATTTGCTCACTAATTTCTTTTGAACGAATTGCGGCATGCTCAACAGCTTTGGCAATTGCCTTGCCTCCGCCATTCTCATCAAGCGCTTTTAGACCTGCAGCTGTCGTACCGTTTGGTGAAGTTACCTTTTCTCTTAAGATCGTTGGTGTTTCACCTTGCTCTTGGACCATATTTGCAGCACCTTTAATAGTTTGAGCGATGATTTTCCTTGTTGTCTCCACATCAAATCCAGCCTTTGCACCTTCCTGCTCCATATGCTCCATTAAATAGTAAAAATATGCGGGTCCGCTTCCTGCAAGACCTGTAAAGACATCCATATCCATTTCATCGATTGTGTAGACTTCACCGATGCATTCTAATAATGTTTTAGTTAAAACGACATTGTTTTCTGATGTTTCATGACCTGGGGATATGGCAGTAGCTGATTCACCGATAGCACTTGATGTGTTCGGCATGACTCGGACTACCTGCTGGCCAATATGAAGGTTTTGTTCAAGATATGTTGTTGTAATTCCAGCTAGTACTGATAATATGAGTTGGTTTGGTTTGATATGTTGCTTGACTCCTCTTAATGCCTGATCTACATCTTTTGGCTTCATTGCCAGAATAATGACATCTATTTGGTCAAACTGTAAGTCTTCTAATTTACAACTGTTAATACCATAAATAGCTTCTAAAGCAGCTAATCGTTCTGCATTTGAGCGGTTTGTGACAACTATCTGATGTATGGGGAATTTTTCTGATTTTACAAGTCCAGATATCATTGCCTCTGCCATAGAACCTGCGCCTATAAACGCAACTGTTTTATCGTGTAGCATCTCATCTCTCCAATTTCGTTCGTATTTTTGTTCGTATTTTTGCTCACGTTTTAATACTAACATGATGATTTTCATAATCAAGGTGTTCAAGTAAAGTTGTGAGTATTTCTTCCAATTAGTTAGTGTAAGCGTTGCCATTTATCCGTATATTCTTTTAAAAGCGTCTCAGACGCCTCTAACGCTTCTCATCCCCTTATATCAAGATTTGGATTTTTTAAATTTTCATACAATTGTCTAGTTGCCGGGTTGTTTGGATACAATGTTTTGTCCTTTTTGAAAAATTTTCAAACTTGGATTGTTGTTTATCTTATTTTTCCATTAATTAAACACATGGGTATTTAAACCTCTTTAACCACATAAAAACTACTATCTTCTATTAAATAATTTGAAAACCTTTCATTTTTCCGTTAACTATTATACAATTCCTGTATGTACCTATGTCTTGAATGTTTCGTAGGATTGAAAGGAGTTTTTCAAGTTGAAAAAATTTTTACTAGCACTATTCGTCGGAGTCCTTTCTTTATCACTTGCTGCTTGCAACAATGATGAAGATAAAGCAAAGGAAAAGGAAAAGGAAACAGAAGAAAAAGCTACCGGAGAAGAAGAAGCAGCTGTTGATCCTAAGGAGATGCAAAAAAAGCTTGATGCACAAAAGGTAGAAGAAGATACAGTTGTTGCGATTGTAAATGGCAAAGAAATTAAAGGTAATGAATACAACGACGCTTTAAGTATGTCACAAATGCAATTTACTAGTATGGGACAAGATCCGACAACTGAAGAACTGGCAACACAATTAAAAGACTATACGCTTGAAAGCCTTGTAGGACAAACTCTTATTATGCAGGAAATTGAGAAAAAAGGCTACGAAGCGAAAGAAGAAGATATTAATAAACAGCTGGATACCTTAAAGGCTAATTATGAAAGTGATGATGCCTTTAATGAAGCATTAAAGGCAAATAACCTTACTCTAGATGAACTTAAGACTCAAATTGCAGACACAGTAAAATATGATCAATATGTTAAGAACGACTTAAAGGTAGAAGAAGTGACGGATAAAGAAGTAAAAGAATATTATGACAAAATGGCAAGTTCCGGGGACGAATCAGCAGAAACTCCAAAGTACGAAGATGTTAAGGATACATTAAAAACTAACCTTGAAGGTCAAAAAACACAAGAAAAACTTGCAGCAAAAGTAGAGGAGCTTCGTGAAACGGCGAAGATTGAGTTAAAATTATAAACAATGAATCAAAAACGGTTGTTCAAATTGAACAACCGTTTTTTAATATACCATGTTAAAAATTCACTTGAATAAATTGTTTATTATTGTACACACTATCACTAGGACTTGTAGCTCAATGTGTAGAGCGGTCAACAATTACACCGTTAACTTGTTGTACATTTTGTGGGTTCAAATCCCACCAAGTCCTTCTATTCCTCATTTGCGATATTCACAAAGATATCCTCTACACTAGGTTCTTTTTTGATTAATCCTGCATCCTTCAACCATTTAATTGTGTTTTCCCATTGTTGTTGATTCTGACTACCAAACCCTTCTTCTGATTTCATCAGAGGCAATAAGATATCTAAGCTCTGAGCTTCAACATCTTTTACAAGCGGAAAATTCGACTCATCTTGGTTTTTTAATAATATCTGTAAGGCTTCATCTGGATTTTCTGCAGTAAATTGATATCCTTTTGTTGCAGCTCTCCAAAAGCCCTCGATTGATTCCTGCTCTTTTTTCCATGTTTGATCACTTGTTACCGCTACGAGCTCATAGTAGTTTGGCACTCCATACTCGGTAGGATTGATGTTACGAGTTTCATGACCTTCATGAGCCAGCACTGGTACCTCATGATTAATATATGCACCAATGACAGCATCTACTTTTTTACTGACAATAGAAGAGCCCAGCTCAAAGCCGACATCAATCATTTCAACATTTTCAGGGTTTCCTCCATCTGCTCTTACCATTGAATTTATTAGAGATTCATTTAAAGGGATTCCCGGAAATCCCACAGTTTTCCCTTCTAAATCCTTCGGAGATTGTATCTTGCTATCCTCCAAAAAAATGACACGATTTAAAGGTGATCGAACAATTGCACCTACTGATTTAATCTCAATATCTTGATTTGCACGAGCTATGATCACATCCGGTTGATAGGAAATACCTAAAGTGATTTTTCCTGCAGCAGCTAAATTAATAGGGTCTGTAGGGTTAGCCGGGAATTGAATATCTACATTCAGTCCTTCTTCCTCAAAGTATCCTTTTTCTTTTGCAATGTATAAAAAGCTATGAACAGCATTCGGATACCAATCAAGCATAATACTAATATCCTTTAATTCTTCTTTCCCTGCTTCTCCACCTGTATCAGTTGTACTTGTTTTGTTGGAACATGCGGATAAAATAACTAAAGATAGTCCTATGAACAATACGAAAGCTTTTTTCAATCTGTTTTCCTCCATTTAAACATCTTTTTTTCTATGAGTGTTACAATAAGGAATAATCCAATTCCTACTAATGAGAGAATGACAATTGGAGCAAAAACACCAGCCCCATCAAATTGAGTCATCATTCTTCTACTAAAATAACCTAAACCCGCTTGAGCCCCAATCCATTCACCAATAGCAGCACCTATAACACTTAATGTAACAGCGACCTTTACCCCTGATAAAAAATACGGCGCACACCCGGGAATCTGAAGCTTAAAGAAAATATCTTTTTTACTCGCTCCCATTGTCAATAGCATTTCTTTATATTCCTTGCTTGTTGCTTTAAGACCATCATATGTATTTACCGTTATAGGGAAAAACGTAATAAGAATAGTCACAATAACTTTACTCCAAATCGAGTAACCAAACCAAAGAACAAATATGGGGGCAAGTGCAATAATTGGTATGGTTTGAGATGAAATAATCAAAGGATATAACGTTTTTTCAACCGTACTACTTACACTCATCCAAATTGCCAGGCCTACCCCCAAGAAAATCGATAAACTTAACCCGATGATGATAATTAGAGAGGTAGCCGGTAAATGCTCTAAAAATAACGGTTCTTTTATGTCCCAAATTTTCATCATTACATCAGTTGGTGTAGGAAGGATAAACCCCATATTCAGCAATTCTGCACCTATTTCCCAGATGACTAATAGCAGGATGATAAGACTAAAGGAGGCACCATATTTATGTATCAATTTCATAGTTTCTGCCTCGTTCGCAACTCATCTAATAGTTCATCTTTTAATTGGAGAATATCTGGATGATTCAAGTCTTTTATATTTCTGGGTCGAAGTAACGGAATCTTAATTTCTTTTAATTTCGTTGTAGGTGATTCAGAAAACACAAAAATACGATCTGATAAAAATAATGCCTCATTCACATCATGAGTAATAAACAAAATCGTTTCGTTCCGCTTTTGCCATTGAGCTAATAACCATTCCTGAAGTGATAATTTTGTAATTGCATCTAATGCACTGAAAGGCTCATCAAGTAATAGAATGTTAGACCCGCTTAATATTGTTCTTAAAAAAGATACACGTTGCCTCATTCCCCCTGATAAATCACTTGGAAAATGATTTTCCACTCCTTTAAGACCAAACTCATCTAATAGCATGATCACTTTTTTATATGCCTCCCGCTTTTTCATTCCTTTAATCTCAAGTGGGAGTGCTGCATTTTCTACAATTGTCCGCCAAGGTAAGAGTAAGTCTTGTTGAGGCATGTATCCTACCTGTCCCAGTCTATTGATAACAAGCTGATTTCGTAGGGAAATCTCGCCTTCACTTGGTTGTTCCAATCCTGTGATTAATTTAAATAATGTACTTTTTCCAGACCCGCTTGGCCCAAGAAAACTGATAAATTCCCCCTCATATAGTTCCAGATTCAGGTTTTTAAGAATCGGCTTTTGCAAGTCATCTTTTTCGTAATGAAAACTAATATTATGAAATTGTAGTATTTTATTAGTCATTAATCGGCCACATCTCTTCATGGTAAGCCATATCCCAAAACATATATTCAAAGCGTGTAGTATTCAGAAAGATTTCTTCTAATTTGCATAACTCGGCTTCTGGTTTCCCTTCTGCACATTCATCCATTAAATCAATGCACCAAGTGGCAAGCTGACCAAATTCAACTGAAGCATACATTGTAATCCACTCACCGTAAAATTCTTGGTCACATGCTTCCTTCTTTTTTGCTAAATCCTTGCCTATCTCCCAGTAGCTCCACATGCATGGAAGCAAAGCAGCAACCAACTCAGCAAGTGTTCCATTTTGACTTACATGTAACATATAATGCGTATAGGCAAGAGTTGTTGGAGAAGGCTTTGCTTCTTCTAGTTCTTGAGTTGTAATGCCAAATTTTTTCGCATATTGTCTATGAAGTTCCATCTCTTCAATTAGTGTGGAGTGTAACAATTCAGCAAAACGTGCCATTGTCTTCACATCTGTTGCTTTAACTGCACCTAATGCAAATACCTTCGCATATTCAATTAAGTACAAATAATCCTGAATCATATAAAATCGAAATTTTTCTTTTGCAAGTGTTCCATCTCCCATCCCTTGCACAAAAGGATGAGTATGATTTTGTTCCCAAATAGGCTTCACTTTATCATAAAGTCTTTGACTAAATTTCATTTAGGACATTCCCCTCTCTTTTTTATCTGTATGACTCCATTCATAAATAAACATTAAAATCGATTTTGTGAATTCAACTAATTCTTCTATAGACAGTTGTTCGTTTACTGAATGGGCATGATTCAATTTTCCCGGTCCATATATAACTGTTGGGATTCCTGCGTCTGCCAACCATCCCCCATCAGTTACTGTTGGAGAAACATCTACAATTGCTGATTTTTGTAAGACTGATTCATGTGTGGAAACTAAAAGCTTTACAGCAGGATGGGTTGGATCTACTTCTAATGAGGGAAAAATCTCCCCATAATCAACAATCATTGATTTACCGCCCCATTCAAAGTGTGGTGGATGCTCTCGAAGCCACGGATCAGACTTTGCAACATTCAGAATATGCTCTTCAATTTCCTGAATAATCTTTTCATGAGACTCGTTCGGATAATAGTGAACCGTGATCCATAAACGACATTCGTCAGCGATAAACGCAGCATGTCGTCCCCCTTCAATTACTGCCGGATTAATCGTATTTGTGCCAGGTAAAAAGCCAGGATAGCTTTTTGTCACAGCCCAATGACGCTCGAGCTCCTGAAGTCCTAGAATAATCTTGGTCATTTTTTCAATTGCACTTGCCGCAAAAAGATTTCCACCTGCATGAATCATTTGACGTCTTGTCGCATCATGATAAGTTTGTGAGCTTTTGATTGTAATCCATCCAGTAATGACCCCTCCTTGACCTTGAATATGTAAATCGCTTGTATCAACCACAACTGCAAAATCAGCTGTATAACCTCTTTTGCAACATTCTAAAGTCCCAGCCTCTCCTACTTCTTCGCCAATGACAGATTGAAAAATAAGATCACCGGGAAGTTCAATACCTTGCTCATGTAATAATTGAATAGCAAACAATGCTCCAGCCAATCCGCCTTTCATGTCTGCCGCACCACGACCAACAATCACCCCATCCTTTACAATTGGAATAAAGGGATTTGTTTCCCATTGCTCATCTTCATGTACCTCAGCTACATCAATATGTCCATTAATAATTAAGCTTTTATAAGAAGAAGACTGAGTGCCTTTCTTAATACCAACAACGTTTGGATCATTTGGATATACATCCCACATATCAATTGAAAAACCTTTTTGCTTTAAAAAATCCGCAATGAACAGTTGTGCTTCCTTTGTATTTCGAGCGGGCGGTGCCGGAGTTTTAAATTCAATTAATTTTTGAACGAAAGAAACCAACTCAACTTTACGATCATGGACACTTTCAACTAATTGAGTAATCGATTTCGCCAAGCAAACTCTCCTCCTTTTTCCAAATAAAAAACCACTTCTACTTGAGAAGTGGTTTGAATGGCATAAAATAATGGTAAAAACTTTAGCAATCAAGGCTATAAATCTACCAAATATGTACTCAAACACCGCTTCCCTCCGCTAGTATTATCTAGATCAGGTAATAAGGGTCAAGGCATTTGCCTCTCTCAGCTTTAACAGCTCCCCTAGTGGTGAATCTATTGATATAAAATTAGTTGATTCTCATTATTTTTAACATAATCTTTCCTTTTTGGCAATGTTATATTGTTATGGTGTAGCTGAAAAATGATTTTTCACATCTTGTTTTTGATCTAATATGTGAAACAAAAAACCAAATAAGGAGGCTAATATTTGTTGGAATAACATCCCCAGTACTACGGGTACCGCAACAGCTGCCGGAAAGTACTGAACAGCAATGACTGAACCGGCACTAATGTTGCGCATACCGCCTGTAAACAACATCACAACCTGTGTCTCCCTGTCTCTTTTAAGGAAAATTCCTAATCCCCACGCAATAACATACCCTAAGCATGCAAGAAAAAACACCGTTAACGCGATTAACATTAATTTAACACTAAATTCTTTTATATAAGGAGAGATAACAGCTCCGTTAATCATAACGACAGTGGCAAGAGCAAGCTTTGAAAACGGTGCTAATGTTTTGCCAGCCTTTACACTTTTCCCTTTCGTAAGATGATTTGTCAACATACCTAGAAGAGAAGGAATAACAACCATAAAGAATAATCCATTCATAATATCCATGACATTAATTTGTACATTTTGACCAACAAAGAGAGATAGTGTAAATGGCACTAAAAAAGGTGACAGCATGGTATCAAATAAAATTATGGATAAAGCAAGTCCAATATTCCCTTTATAAATCGTTACCCATATAAAGCTTGTAATTCCTGTTGGAATGACAGAAGCTAAGACAAAGCCGGTAATTGTTAAATGATCATTCGGATAAACACTTTGGCCGACTAACCAAGCAATTAAAGGCATAATTAAATGCAATAACAAAATAATCACAAATAATGGGAGGGGTTTTTTAATGACTCCTTTAAGAGATGCAAAATTTGACCCGAGACTGCCTGTTAACGTCATAAAGGCAAATAACCATGGAATGAGAAATGTGAAAGCTAACAGCTTATCTGCAAGTAACACACCTGTTACTACACTGATTGGTGTAATGACTGGCATCCACTTTTCAAGCTGTCTATTTATTTTATATAGCATAATGCATTCTCCTATTCGGAAAAATATCATGATGAAAAACTATGTATATGCAATTGTACCAGAAAGTAGAGGTCTTTTGTGTTTTCAAATGAATATCATCTGCAAAATGTAAAAAGTTTCTATATTTTTCCTCCCTTAAATTGCGATGATTTACGAAATTTTACGCAAAATAACCGTAATGAATGCTTGCAATGGAGTTGAAGGAAGTTGAAAAAAACCTTAGTTATATGCTTATTTCTTTTATCCCTAACTTATAAACATACATATGGAATAGCGGGCGATAAAGCATCTGTTCATCCCATTAGCTTCGAACCGGAACTACCTAATTGGGAAGAAGTGAAGAAAGTGATTCCCCGTCAATCTACGTTCACAGTAATTGATGTGGATACCGGAAAGAAATTTGATGTTCAAAGAAGAGCTGGAAGCGGTCATGCCGATGTACAACCTTTAACAAAAGAAGATACCGTTATTATGAAAGTAATTTATAACGGCAATTGGAGCTGGCGGAGACGTGCGGTCCTTATTCAAGTCAAAGACCGTCTTATTCCTGCTTCAATGCATGGAATGCCACATGGAGCAGGTGCACTCCAAAATGGTTTTCCGGGTCATTTTTGCATACATTTTTCAGAAAGTAAAACACATCGAACAGGTAAACTGGATTTGTCACATCACATTATGATCTTAAAGGCTGCAGGGAAATTTGATGAATATGTCACAACACTTACACCTGAACAATCATTAGAAGTATTTCTATTAACTGTTAAAAACAATGACAAAGAATTAAGTAAGAAAATGGTTTTATCCAATCATAAAAATCTAAATCAATCATTTGTATTTTTAAATGATATCGAAGGAATGCAATGGTCCATAAAAGAGACAAACCAAGATGCTTCACTCTCCCTATCCAAAAAAGTCTCTGCTGATATGAAAATTTACTTAAAGACTGTAGGTCCAGTGAAAGTGAAACAAACCTTTACCTTAGTGAGAATTTCCCCGTTTTCTTCATGGAAGGTTATAGTTGACCCTTTCTTGGAAAAAATACCGAAATCCTAGATCCAGGAAGAAATCGGAGGTTGAATTTATTTGTATATGTTACTTGCACTATTCATGCTGATCGGACAGCCTGTAGAAGTATCTGATAATCTCTCGATCACTTATGAAGGAAAAGAAATCAAATCATTGCATCGTTCTGAAGTTGCTCTTTCTCCTTTTCAGTATGATTTTATTGATGAATCTAAATTTAATGAATTAACTGATTCATTAGAATCCAACGTTTTCAGAGAACCAGTAAACGCGTCTCTAGATCCTCATGGACGACTAATTAGTGAAAAAACGGGGCTAAAATTAAATCGTGAATTGTGGAAGAAAACATTTTATACACGCTATTTTTCCGAAGGTCCTTCAACAATTGAATTACCAACAGTAACACTTTATCCGAAGGTAGATAGTGAGCTCCTTTCTTCTATTAAAGAAAAGATGGTTGGTCAATACGTCACTTTCTTTAATAGCAGAAATGGAGAACGAACTCATAATATTAAATTAGCGTCAGATGCTATAAATAATTATGTTATCTTCCCAGGAGAGATTTTCTCGTTTAATGCAGTGGTAGGTAAAAGAACCGTCGAAAAAGGTTACTTACCAGCTCCAGTAATAGTTAGAGGGGAATTATCCGAAGGAATTGGCGGGGGAATTTGTCAAGTATCATCAACCCTTTTCAATGCAGTAGATAAAGCCGGTGTCAAGATTCTCGAGCGATACTCTCATAGTCGGAAAGTTCCTTACGTACCTCCTAACCGGGACGCAACTGTTAGTTGGTATGGACCAGACTTCACATTTAAGAACGAATATAATCAACCTTTACTTGTCCGTTCCAAGGTGATTGGTGGACAGCTTATTGTCACCATTTTTTCTTCTGATACGATTCAAATTAAATAACAGAAAAAGGATCAGGTCTCCCATCTACCAAGAGCTCCTGATCCTTGTGTTTTACTTTCTAAAGGCTTTCAGCCCTTCATTTAATGATTTTGTCTGGTTGTAAACTTCTTTATAAAGAGTAAAAAGTTCTTTATATTTTTCAACATTCTCCGGAATTGGTTCATATGTTTTTTCAGGCTGAATGAAGATATCAGCAATTTCTTGTAATGATTCAGCCCATCCTGCTCCATATGCCGCAAGAATGGCAGCACCTATACCCGGTCCTTGCTCACTTTTTAACTTGATAATTTTAGCGTTGAAAACATCTGCTTGAATTTGCAGCCATGTATCATTTTTTGCTCCCCCGCCTATTGAAATGACACTTCCGATTTCTTTTCCGCTTTCACGGAAAATATTTATTGACTCATTAAGCGAAAATGTAATTCCCTCTATAACAGCACGTGCAAAATCCTTTTTCTTATGTGATCCTTCCATTCCAATAAAGCTGGCCCGTATCGTAGGATCGGCATGAGGAGTTCTTTCACCTACCAAGTATGGAGTAAACAGCAAACCATTTGATCCGACTGGTACATTTCCAATCCCGTCTAACAAAGCGTCAAATGATTCATTCTCAGCAAATACATCCTTAAACCAACTTAAACTATATCCAGCTGCAAGTGTAACCCCCATCGTATAGAAGGCATTTTCTTTTCCATGATTAAAATAATGGACTTTTCCTGAAAAGTCACGATCATTACGTTCTTCGTATGATAGTACAACACCTGATGTACCTACACTACAAAGGGTATTACCTTCTGATAAAATACCGGAACCAATTGCACCACATGCATTATCAGCACCACCGGCAAAGACCTTTGTTTCTGTTGAAAGACCGGTTTGTCGGGCATATTCCTCTGTAATTAGACCCACACATTCATGTGATTCAACCAATGGCGGGCAAAAATCAATATTCAGTTCGAATAAATCACAAATATCTTGACTCCATGACTTCTCTCCGACATTCAACAATAATGTACCTGCCGCATCTGAATATTCACTATGTACTTTTCCAGTCATACGAAAGCGTAGATAGTCCTTCGGCAGCATAAATACTGCTGCTTTTTCAAAAATTTGAGGTTCATGCTCTTTGACCCATAAAATTTTAGGTAGTGTAAAACCTTCCAATGCAGGATTTTTTGTTATGTCTAGTAAGCGCTCAGTACCGACAACCTCATAAATTCTTTGACATTGATCTGTTGTTCTTACATCATTCCAAAGGATAGCATTTCTTAATACTTGGTAGTTGTTATCAAGAAGAACTAATCCATGCATTTGTCCTGAAAAACTAATCCCTTCAATATCTTCCACATTACCTTTGAATGTTTGAACAAGTTCGGCAAGTCCTTCTCTTGTTTTTTCAACCCATTGCTCAGGCTCCTGCTCACTGTAACCTGACTTTTCATGAATCAAAGGATAGGATTTTGAAACTTCTTGTGCGATTGTTCCTTGTTGATCCATTAATATTACTTTTACTGCACTTGTACCTAAATCGACCCCAATAACATATTTCATCTTGTCTCCCCCATTGTTTTTATTTATCAAAAAAATATATACTTCTTATCAACGGTATAATTCTCGCGTAAGTAAACCCTTACAACACTGATCTATTGACGTCTCTACTACTCCAAAGACTAGTTAAAATTATATCATTGAGAGTAAAGTTTGTCTATCGGTTAAACTAAGTTTATACTATAATAAAAAGTAGAATAACATTGAAAATAGGTGAAGCATTTGAAGTCGATTACTTGGAATCAGCAAGTTGTAAAGAAAAATAATACAGCGCTTGTTTTTCAAACGATTACCCAACATGAGCCCATTTCAAGAGCAGATATTGCACAGCAATCTGGATTAAATAAAGCAACAGTCTCCTCACTTGTAAATGAGTTGTTAGAAAAAGAGTTAGTGTATGAATCTGGTCCGGGTGAATCTAGTGGTGGACGCAGGCCGGTTCTCCTTCACTACCATGCAACAGCTGGCTATTCAATTGGAATTGATCTAGGCGTGAATTATATTCTGGGTGTTGTCACTGACCTAAAAGGAAGTATTGTCATTGAACATCATGTAAAAGTAAAAAATACTGATTTTCTGGCAGTGAACGAACAGATAAGAAATATGATTATTTATTTAATGAAAGATCTACCTAAAACACCTTATGGAGTTGTTGGAATCGGGATTGGAATACCCGGAATTGTCGATAAACAAGGAAGCATCCTCCTTGCACCAAACCTTGGTTGGAAAAATTGCGAAATAAAATCAATATTAGAGGAAGAATTTCAGATACCTGTTATCATTATGAATGAAGCCAATGCAGGAGCATATGGAGAAAAGCAATTTGGTGTCGGACATGACTATAAAGATATTATGTATGTAAGTGCAGGGATTGGAATTGGTGTTGGTTTAATTCTTAATAATGAATTATACCAGGGCCTTAATGGATTCTCTGGTGAGCTCGGTCATATGGTCATTGAAATAAATGGTATTCCTTGCAGATGTGGCAGTAAAGGCTGTTGGGAAACATATGCTTCTGAGCATGCACTCCTAAAACGAGCAAAATCAGATATTAGCCTAGAAGAATTAATTACATTGGCAAAAGAAAAAGACGAAAAGGCAATATCACTTTTTCATGAAATTGGAACTTATCTCGGCTATGGAATTAATAACATTATCAATACTTTTAATCCTGAGCAAATCATTATTGGTAATCGATTAGCAATGGCTGAAGAGTGGATAAAACAGCCTGTTTTAGATATAGTTTACTCTCAATCACTCTTTTTCCAGCAACAGGATTTACAGATTGATTTTTCAAAGCATTCTACCCATTCAGCTGCACTGGGTGTAGCTGCACTTACAACCGAGAGTTTTATCCATAGAGAATTACAGGAATTTTAAAGGTCGTTCTTGCTTCTCTGAAACGATTCCCTATTAATAGCACAAAAAAATCCGGATTCCTATTGGAATCCGGATTGTTTGTTATAAAGGGTTTTGCCGCGATTGCCGCATCGTAAAATTATAGAGTTTTAAACCACCACTCCTACAAGTGGGTGTTCGCAGAAGGTTTCGTATCGTCCTCAACATAATGGAGGCATGATATTCCGACTTCAATGTAAAACTCCCTATTTCAGCTTAAAGGTTAAAACTTTATAAAGGATGCGTACAGCGCAGCTTGTATAGTTATAATACTAGAAATAATAGATGAATGCAATAGGATATTTTGACATTTTTTATGTTAATGTTGATTTTATCGTTTCTATTAGTAGCTTCATAAGCTCATCTGAAGGTAGTACACTCTCTCCTCCTCCCTGGACAAACGAAGGTCTCCCTCCTCCTTTTCCATAAATTAATGGTAATACAGCCTTTAACACTATGTTCAAATTAATGTCTACATCATCAGTACGTGCACAAACGATCTGAATTTTATCTTGTTGCTTACAAATGAGAGTAACGATAAGGTTAGATCGGTTTGTTACCAGATCCTTCGCAAGACTTTGCAAGTCATCGATTGGTCTGTCCTGAAAAACTTCTTTAACTAAAAATTGTTCAGATAAGGGTACTGCTTTCAAAAAAAGCTCCTTTGCTTCAAATTGAATAGCCTTTGTTGTTAGTTCATCAACTTTGTCTTCTAAATGTTTTGTTGTTTGCAGAAGTCTATCAACTGCCACATTTAATTGTTCCTGTGGAGCACTTAGTTGTGAGCTTAGTTTTTGAATGATTTCATGCTTCTTATTCAGTTGTTTCAGTACTCTATTACCACAAACAAAATGAACACGTACCAGCTTTTTTTGTTTTTCAATATGAAGAATCTTTAAAGCACTAATCTCACCTGTAGATTTCGGATGTGTACCACCACAACCGTTATAATCAATTTCGGGAATGACTACAAGGCGAATATTTTCAGAAACAGCCAGATCTTTACGAAGTGTATATGTCAATAATTCTTCAGTATCCTTAATCCACTTCGAATGAATAGGTCGATTTTCCAAAATAAGTTGATTTGTTAACTCCTCAGCCTTCTGTATCTCTTCGGTTGTAAGAGTCTTAGTATCAAGATCAATTGTAGACAGTTCCTTTCCGAGGTGAAAACTTTTCGTTTTATACCCAAGGTGATCCTCAAAAACTGCTGTCAAAAGGTGTTGACCTGCATGTTGCTGCATATGATCAAACCGACGAATCCAATCAATATGACCAACAATTGCTTCCATTTCTATTGGAGGTCCTTCAAGGTAGTGCCGCAACTCTCCTTCTACTTCTTCTACTTCTATAACACTTTTTCCGTTTATTGTTCCAGTGTCGTGCGGCTGTCCCCCTCCAGTCGGATAGAAAGCTGTTTCCTTTAAAACAATATAATTTCTACCATTATCATCGATCCCTTTTTTCACTACTTCTGAGTTAAAAGACGTTTGGTAGGCATCGTCATAAAATAATTTTCTCGTCATATACAAACACTCACTTTAATAGAGATTTATTTTTACTATAGCATAGATTCAGCCTATACTAGAAAAACTATAAACAAAGGGGGGAATGTGATGGCAAAGCGAAATAAGTTACTTGTCCCTGAGTCGAGAGAACAAGTAAATCAATTAAAGGCAAAAGTAGCAAACAGTAACACCGCAAATGAAGCTAAATTTGAGGCTGCAAAAGAGCTGGGGATTCCATTAAGTGATGGAAATAATGGGGATTTACCATCTAAACAAGCCGGCAAAATAGGCGGGAAGCTCGGGGGCAATATGGTTCGAGAAATGATAAAATTAGCAGAACAGCAGTTGAAGCAGGAATAAAGTAGAAAAAGGATGAAAAGTTTTTAACACTTCATCCTTCTTCATATGGTTATTTTAATTGTAATAACTCATAAATCTCTGTAACTGTTTCATTCGGGAGATGATGTGTTTGTGGTTTTCTTTTTCGATGATTGAACCAAATACATTTCCACCCTGCTTCTATTGGTGGGACAATATCATTTTCCCATGTATCCCCAATATATAGACATTTACTTGGAGTAAGATTTAATTTTGTTTGGACATATTCGAATACTCGTTTATCTGGTTTAGCAATCCCTATACCATCAGAAATAAAAATTTGTTCTTCAGGTATGATACGATCAATCCCTAAGGCGATTAATTTCTTCATCTGATGAGCAACAGGTCCATTTGTAATAACACCAACAACCTTCCCCTTGTCCTGCAGAGACTTAAGAAGTGAGGGTATTTCTAAAAATGGTGTGATTATCTTTTGCTCATATTCATAACGTTCTTGAATAGCTTTGGCTTTTTCTTTTGATAGTAAGATACCGAAGTCTTTACATGCAGAAGTTAGTCTCTCAATACGAAGCTCTTCTAAATTGAGTGATCCTTTTACATGAAGCTTCCATAGCACATCACTATAATAGCGTACTTGTTTATAAAATGGTACGATTTGTGAATTTCCCAGTTCTATTTGCTGGTTTATTAACGCTTTTTCGAAAGGTAATAATTGATCATATAAAGTATCATCCAAATCGAAAAAGACAGCCTCTGCACTTGTAAAACTATGCATGTTGATGCGCTCCAAAATGGTCATTCCAAAATTTTAACATTGTGTAGCGGCTTCTTATTTTATGAGCATTCTTAAGACTTTCGACCACTAACTGTTCGTCAATACCTAAATCCAGTGGTTTAACAGCACCACCCAGCTTTCCTAGTTGATCACCAATGTAAGAACTTTCCGGTAAGGAAGCTAAAACAGTTAATATCTCATCTCGGTTTTCTAACACTTTCAATATCTTGTCTTTTTTTCCAACAGGAAGTGCTTCTAATTGTTGCTTACTAGCAACAAGATCTTTGAATCTCTTTTTATACAAGTCTAGAATAACCTGTGAAGAAACACCGACCTTAGCTCCATGCAAAACCTGTGGCTTATGTTGCTGAAGAAACTTCATTTCCCACAAATGGGACACATGATGTTCACCACCTGATGCTGGAGATGAATGTCCGACGATTAGCATTGCATAGCCTGATTGAATCAAAGCTTCAATGAGAACCCTGATTCCTTTACGATCACCTTGAGCAATTTCATTAATATGATTTTCACATTCTTTCAACGCTTCCCTCGTTAATCTGGCAGATAGCGGGCAATATGGCTCACCATTTACCAGATGAGAAAACCTCCAATCCGCTAGTGATGTATACTTACCAATCATATCCCCAAATCCGGCAGCAATCATTTCTTTTGGAGCAGCTTGTAGAATTGATATATCAGCAAATAATGCAATAGGCGTTTGCATTTGATACGTGGTTTTCATTCCTTTAATAACAACAGGTGCTCCCATTGAGTTAAATCCGTCCACTGAAGGCGCTGTTGGGACGGAGATAAAAGGTTTTCCCATTTTATAGCTGGAGAATCTCGCAATATCGTGAATTGTTCCCGCTCCAACAGCAATAACAACATCAGTCTCTTGTGGTATACCAAGCATGGCCTCAATTAATGAAACCTCATCAGCCACGACATCACCTTGATCATTTGGTTGAATAACAACAACTTGATGGGGAATAGCAGATTCTATAAGCAGAGAGGTAAGCTTTTCTCCTGCGACTTGATAAGTTGTTGAATCAGCAACTACTGTTACATGTTGAAAGTTTTTTTCTGACAGATAGGTTATTGTTTCTGTTATGGCATCATGGCTAATGACCACCTTTTCGATGACCACATCAATATGCTTGTTTCCACAAGTACATGCTTTCGATTGTTCCTTTAAATCATTTAGTGTAATCACTACACATCCCCCTTAGTTTTTCGGTTTTCGAACCAAAATCAAAAAATAAATCAGCTTAGATGATTAGTTGTGATAGATCTTGTTGAATTTCGAATAACTAACTCAGGTTCATAGACTTTTTGATTATTTTCCACGATTTTTCTTTCGCGGTTTTCTACTGCTGCAACAATCCATTGTGCTGCTTCCAACCCCATCTCTGTTTTTGGATGAGTAACAGATGTAATTTTTGTTTCAGATGCTTCTGCCAGGTACGAATCATCGTATCCTACTATTGAAATATCCTCTGGTACCTTTAATTCAAGTTCCCGTAAAACATTCAACACACTAATCGCTATCTCATCATTGTAGCAAACAATTCCTGTTGGCTTCTTTTCTTCTGAAATGAGGATATCTTTTAGTTTGTTGACTAAAATTCCGCCTTTTTCCTCAGTTGTATATGTAATGATCATCTCGGGAAAAAATGAGATTTCATTTTCACGAAAAGCTCTAATAAACCCTTGCATCCTGTTTAACCCCTGAATATCATCACTTTTAAAGAGCCCGATTATTTTTCGATGACCCTGCTTGATCAAATGTTCAGTTGCTATAAAACCGCCTTTCTCATCGTTAAGTATGAGATGAGGGGGATTTAATTGTGGATAATATTGGTTGATCATTAAATAAGGAATCTCACTTTGTTCCATTTGTAAATAATAATGAAGATTAGGATTATAGCTGCTGCTTCTCGTTGGCTCGACAATTAACCCATCAATATTACGGCTTAACATTGACTCCAGACATATCCTTTCTTTTTCAGGATTGTTGTCAGTACAAGCAAATGTTAAGGAGTAACCATGATCTGATAAATATGATTCAATTCCTTTTATAATAGAAGGAAAGATATAGTCTGTTACATAAGTTGTTATCACACCGATGTTTTTGCCAGTTGGGCTTGGATTTTTTTTCCGACGTTGCGAGACAAAGGTACCCGCTCCCTGCTCACGATACAACCACCCTTCATGAACTAGGTCACCAACAGCTTGTCTTACCGTGTGTCTACTCACTTCAAACAGTTTCACAAGTTCATTTTCCGAATGAATTTTTTCTCCCGGCAAAACCTTCCCCTCAGTAATCCACTCTTTGACTTTTTGTTTTACCATGCTGACTTTCGTTTGCTGCGCCATTCTGTCACCACTTTCAGCTTGTATGTTTCCGCACTAACTTATTCGTACAACTATTTTTATTATATACTATGAAGCAGACATTTAAAATGACTAGTTGCCAATATTAGTAGAAGAAGATTCTAAACAAGTAAAAAGGGATCCGCATCAATTGACCGAATCCCTCTTACTTATTTAAGAAGCTTTATTTTTATTATAGATATCAAATGCTACAGCAAGTAGTAATACCAATCCTTTAATTCCTTGCTGCCAGTCAATACCCAATCCTAGTAATGACATCCCGTTATTCATGATCCCCATCACAAGGCCACCGATAATAGCACCGGGAACAGTTCCAATTCCTCCATATGCAGATGCTCCGCCGATAAAGCATGCAGCGATTGCATCTAGTTCAAATAAGTTACCCGCTTTAGGTGTTGCAGCATTTAAACGTGCTGCAAATAATAGACCTGATAGTGCAGAAAGTACACCCATATTTACGAAAACCCAGAATGTCATGCGTTTTGTTTTAATTCCTGATAACTGTGCAGCTTTTTCGTTACCTCCAATTGCATAAACATGACGACCTGCTTTTGTTTTATTTGTAACAAATGTATAGAGAATAATTAAAACTCCAAGGATAATTAAAATATTAGGAATTCCCTCATATGTTGCTAATACATATGTGAAAATGTTTAATATTGCAACAAGTCCTACAAGTTTTAAAACAAACATACCTGTTGAGGAAACTTCTACATTATATTTCTTTTCTGTTCGTCTGCTTTTAATTTGGGTGAAAACATAAATGATTGACAAAGCAAAACCGATAATTAGTGTTAAAACATGGATCGAACCGCTTCCGATATCAGGTATAAATCCTGAACTGATTTTTTGGAATGATTCAGGGAATGGTGCAATCGATTTTCCTTCAAGGACAATCATCGTTGCACCTCTGAACAGTAACATTCCTGCCAAGGTTACGATAAATGCGGGAATTTTCACATATGCAATCCAAAACCCTTGCCATGCGCCGATAATGGCACCTACTAGTAAAGAGATGATAACGGCCAGGAAGGTTGGCATTTCATAGTTTACCATCAAAATAGCTGATATTGCTCCAACAAAGGCTGCAACAGAACCAACCGATAAGTCAATATGCCCTGTAATAATAACCAATACCATTCCAATTGCCAGAACTAAAATATAGCTATTTTGCAAAATTAAGTTTGTAATATTTAGCGGTTTTAATAGTAACCCATCTGTTAAAACTTGAAACAAAATCATAATAAAGACTAATGCAATGATCATGCTATATTGACGCATATTGTTTTGAATTACTGATTTCCAAATAGAGTCATTGTTTAATCCTGGTGTTTTTTGTAGTTGATTTTGCGGTTGCATCATAACTACCTCCTTACCTTACTTTTTGTCATATAAGTCATAAGCTTTTCTTGATTTGCTTCCTCTTTTGTTACTTCACCAGTGATACTTCCCTCATTCATCACATAGATTCGGTCACACATGCCTAATAATTCCGGTAACTCTGAGGAAATCATAAGAATTCCTTTTCCGGCCATCGCCAGATCATTAATAATAGAGTAAATTTCATATTTGGCACCTACATCAATTCCTCGTGTCGGCTCATCTAAAATTAAAATATCCGGTTCAGAGAAAATCCATTTACTTAATACGATCTTTTGTTGGTTTCCTCCACTTAAATTTCCTGCCTTTTGGTAGATACTCGGTGTTTTTATACGTAATTTCTTTTTGTATTCTTCAGCGACCATAATCTCTTTATTTTTGTCTAAGATTGATTGCTTTGAAATTTTATCTAAGCTTGCTAGTGTAATGTTTTGTCTAATATCATCCATTAGGATGAGCCCATTTCCTTTACGATCCTCTGAAACATATGCCATGCCTTGGTTGATCGCTGATGTAACATCGTTAAATTCAACTTCTGCCCCATCCTTAAACATTTGTCCGGTAATCTTCTTTCCATATGATTTACCGAAGATGCTCATAGCAAGCTCTGTACGACCCGCCCCCATTAGTCCGGCAACCCCTACAATTTCTCCCTTTCGAATGGAGATCGTAACATCATCGATAACTTTTCGATCTGAGTGTAAAGGATGATATACATTCCAGTTTTTCACTTCAAAGAATGTTTCTCCGATTTTAGGAGTTCGTTCAGGATAACGGTTAGTTAAATCCCTTCCAACCATACCTTTGATAATGCGATCCTCCGTAACATTGTCTTTTTTCACATCAAGTGTTTCAATTGTTTGCCCGTCTCGTAGAATCGTGATTGAATCCGCTACCTTTTCAATCTCATTTAATTTATGAGAGATGATAATTGCGGACATTCCTTGTTTTTTGAATTCTAACAGAAGATTTAATAGATTTTCACTATCATCTTCATTTAATGAAGCTGTTGGCTCATCAAGGATAAGCAGCTTCACTTCCTTTGATAACGCTTTTGCAATTTCGACTAATTGTTGCTTTCCGACTCCAATGTCATCGACCTTGGTATTAGGTGATTCAGTTAGTCCGACCTTTTGCAGCAGTTCACGTGTTTTCATTGTCGTGATATTCCAATTAATGACACCTTTAGAGGCAATTTCGTTTCCGAGAAAAATATTTTCTGCGATCGAAAGCTCTGGGATCAACGCAAGTTCTTGGTGGATGATGACGACCCCCAGCTCTTCACTTTGTTTTATATTCTTAAACTCACAAACAGAGTCTTTAAATAAAATATCTCCAGTATAAGATCCGTGTGGATAAACTCCACTTAATACCTTCATTAAGGTGGATTTACCTGCCCCATTTTCACCACAAAGAGCATGAATTTCTCCTTCTTTTACTTTTAGGTTAACGTTTTCAAGTGCTTTTACACCTGGAAACTCTTTTGTGATATTCCGCATTTCTAGAATGATCTTTGACATTTTTTCCACCTACATTCAATGTTTTTCTTTCGAATGATGAATCATTGTCCAAGTTGTTCTTCTGTATAATATCCACTTTCAACTAGTACAGAGTCATAGTTCGTTTTATCAACAGAGACTGGCTTTAAAAGGTAGGCTGGAACGACTTTTTCACCATTGTGATATGTTTCCGTATCATTAACTTCTGCTTGTTCGCCGTTCAATAGGGCACTGGCCATTTCTACCGCTTTTTTTGCTAGTTCTCTTGTATCCTTGAACACGGTTTGTGTTTGTCTTTCATTAATGATTGATTTAATCGATGCTAGCTCTGCATCTTGTCCTGTTATGACAGGCATCGGCTGGTCTTCACTTCCATATCCAACACCACGTAAGGATGAAATAACACCGATACTAATACCGTCATAAGGTGATAGCACAGCATCCACTCGTTCTGATGAGTAATAAGCACTTAATAAGTTGTCCATTCTAGATTGCGCCAAAGCACCATCCCATCTAAGTGTTGCCCCCTGTTGGAATTTTGTTTGTCCACTTTGCACAACCAATTTACCTGAATCAATATATGGCATTAGAATGGACATCGCTCCGTCAAAGAAGAAGTACGCATTATTGTCATCGGGTGATCCTGCGAAAATCTCTATATTGAACGGACCCTCTTCTTCTTTTAAGTTAAGTTTTTCTTCAATATATGTTCCTTGTAAAACCCCAACTTTGAAGTTATCAAACGTAGCATAATAATCTACATATTTGCTGTGCTGTATGAGGCGATCATAAGAAATGACTTTAATGCCCCTTTTATTTGCTCTTTCTAGTACACTTGATAAGCCTGAACGATCATCAATTGGTGCGATAACTAGTACATCCACACCCTTTGTAATCATATTTTCAATTTGTGCTGTTTGATTTTCTATTATATCTTCGGCATATTGTAAATCTGTTTGATAGCCAAGTTCTTCAAACATTTGCTTCATATTTTCGCCGTCCTTCACCCATCTTTCAGACGATTTGGTTGGCATAGAAATTCCGATAAAACCTTTTGACTCTCCTGTTGTCTTTTCAATTCCACATCCTGCCAGAGAAAAAATGATGACAAATAATAGAATTATTGATAACGTTTTCTTTCCCATGTAGGATTCCCCCTTTCTAAACGAAAAGTGTTCATTCCTTATAGTCGGAACTTCACTTCATTGCATTCATATATTAGATGAATTACTAAAAATATATCACCGCTTACATTTTTGGTCTTTTTAATAAATTAACTATTTTTATAATTATTTAACTTAATTTAAAACGCTTTCAAGAATTCTGTTATTCTCAAAAACTGACTTTCCTTTAATAAAGAGCCCTAGGTAAAAATTGTTCGTTCTATTGCGCTCCAGACACTCCATGCGCCGGGGAGGATTCCGAGACTCCTCAGTGCGGGGTCTCGACCTTTCCTCTACTCTCGCAGGAGTCGAGTGTCTTCCGCTCCATTCCACTATAAAGTTAAAATAAGAGTCATAGGCTACAATCTTTGGAGAAAACAGCAAAAAAATGAAGCTTGTAATAGTTTTATAAACACAAAAAAAGCAGATAAATCTTTACCTGCTTTTCATGTGACTTCTATTCCCATTTGTTTTCTGTATTTATTCGGCGAGACGCCCATTACTTTTTTAAAAGCTGTACTAAAGTAATGTTGTGTGTCATAGCCTACTTGTTCGGAAATCTCAACAATAGGTAGATTGGTTGTGTTTAATAAATGAATTGCCCTTTTTATTCTCATGTTTGTTACAAGGTTGACAAAGGAGATGCCTAATTCTTGTTTAATCGTTCTACTTAGATACACTGGTGAGACTTGCAAAGTATTTGCGACAAAATCTAAATTAATGGATCGTTCCGAAAAATGTTCTTCAATATAATCTCTTGCCCTTCGAACGATAGGTGAAATGATAGACTCATTTTCTAAAGATTCCATACAATGCTTATAAGCCTCAGTTAAAGATGCTTGGCTAGAATCGACTTCCTTTATGGTAAAATGAATGGTTGTTTTAAGACTTTCTTTTAGTGTTTGTTCGGTATTCTCAAATAAATTTCCTGCATGGTCGTTCCATATGAATAAAATAAACATTCCCATCTCATCACGAAATAAGACATGATCAGACGCTCCCAGCAGTTCTTTTACTTGATCATTAAGTGCTTTTTCAAACTTCTGTTTCTCTTTTTCACTCATTAGCGGTTTATTTGCAAGGTATTCAGAAGCCTGTATGACAGCAATGTGTGTTGGAAAAGTTAATGGTAGCTGTAAAAAAGAAAGCTGGCTTCTAACTTCCTCATCAGAAAAATTCCCATGTAGCCACTCCTGGCAAAATTGCTCTCTGAAGAGTGATTTATTTCGTTCAATTTGTTTATTTGCTATATCTAGATATTGTTTCTGTTGCAAGGTCTCTTCCAGCTCGTGTCGGACCCGCTCAAGCACTTCTCGTAATTGATTTGGATCAACTGGCTTTAAGATATAGTCAACTACGTTTAATCTAACTGCTTCTTGCGCATAAGAAAATTCATCATGCCCTGTAATGATGATGATTTTACAATCCGGCAGCTTTTCACGAACTTGTTTAATTAAAGTAATTCCATCTATGATAGGCATATTTAAATCAGCCAGAAGGACATCAACAGAATGTTTCACCGCTAATTCAAACGCTTCTTCCCCGTCCTCAGCCTCTCCTTTTACTTCCATTTGAAGTGATGCCCAATCTACTGATTCGCGGACCCCTTCACGAATAACCGGTTCATCATCTGCAATTAAGACGTGTAATAAATGATGATTCACTTTTTGTTCCTCCATTTGAACCTTTATTTCCTATGAATTGGCAGGCGGATAGTCACTGTTGTTCCAAAATCAGGAAGGCTATCAATCTGTAATCCATAATTTTCCCCATATGTTAATTTAATTCTTGCTTGAACATTCATCATGCCATAGCCGAAATTAACCTTTTGATCGTGTTCTTTATTAAGAGAATTGAGTCTTTCATTTAGCATTGTCAGTTTTTCCTTAGGAATTCCCTTACCATCATCTGTGACGGTCAACAATAGACATTCTTCAACCACTTTTGCAGTTATTGCTATATGACCAGGTCCTTTCCGCTCTTTTATTCCATGGTAGATTGCATTTTCAACAATTGGTTGAAGAACAAGCTTTAGGATTTGAATATCTTGAAAAGTCTCTTTAACGTCAATAGAATATTTTAGTTTATCCCGATATCTCGCTTGTTGAATGCTCAAATAACTTTGTATATGAGTGATTTCCTCTTTAAGATAAATAATATCATGCCCTTTATTGAGACCAATTCGAAATAATCTTGATAATGCTGTCACAACATCAGAAACATCATCGGCTCCACGTTTACGCGCCATCCAGCTAATTGTATCCAATGTGTTATAGAGAAAATGCGGTTTAATATGTGCTTGAAGACTTCGAAGCTCTGCCTCCCGTTTTTGGCGTTCTTGCTTTTCTGATAATAATAGCAATTCATTTATTTTCTTTATCATATGATTGAAACTTTTACCCAGCATGCCGATTTCATCTTGTCTCCCGCTCTCATATTGAATGGATAAATTTCCAGACTCTACCTCTTTCATCGACGACATCAACTGAAATATAGGCTTTGACATAGAGTTAGATAGATAATATGAAGCTGTAATCCCAAATAAACAAACAAAAAAGACAAAACAGATAACATAAAAGTGGATGGTTCTGACCTCATATACGGATTCATCTGTAGAAAAAATGCCAACAGTTGTCCAATTAGTAAACGGAAGTTTTTGATAAATAAATTGAAAACCTTGATCATCTATTGTTTCAGAAAAATACCCCGAATCTTCTACCTCTAATAAACGAGTTGGAGGGTTTACGACTAAAGAATTCGCCGGAGTGTATATGCTCTCACCATTTTGATCAATGACCATTAAATAACCCGACTTCCCTAAACGGATATTTTTGGTTGCTTCAGCTATAACACGCAGTTTTAAGTCAATTAATACAACACCCATTACTTTTTGGGTTTCCGGCTCTAGTATTGCTCTCACTACCGTCACAACTTCATCATCTTCATAATTTATATGACTTGTTATATTCCTGTCCTTAGGATGACCAACAATAGTAAAAATCCCTTCATTTTCAACCGCCTCTTTATACCATGACTCTTTTGACAAATTTTTATCGCTCTTTGGATAAAGCTCATTGCTGATAAATTGACCATTGCTATTGACAACCAGTATTCCTGCAATTTCGGGATATAAAGTTGAAAGCCCTTGCATAAATTGTTTAATTGAATACCGGCCATCTTCAGTATTAGGTTGGGTGGAAGTTGTAAGAAACCTTTCAATCTCCGGATCCATTGAAAGTAGATAGCTCACATTTTGCATATTATTCATGTATGATTCGAGTGTTTTATTTACTTGTCCGATCAATTGCAGGGTGTGATCAGCAGCCTGTTTTTCCAAAATGCGTTCGACAGTATACCCTGTCAACAACCCTAACCCTATCGAAGGAAGAATACTGATCACTAGTAATAACGCAATGACTTTGTGTTTGATTGATAGATTATTTAATTTATAAAAATGTTGTTTCATCACTTTATCCACTCATTCTTTCCTGAATCAGTTTGCATAATATTCCTGGATATTTTCTTTTGTCACGATCGACACACCTGTATCTACATAATCAGGCAGTTGTTGATCTTTTTGGATATTCAGGAATTCATTGTTTTGCTGAAACAAAAATTGAAGAGACCAATATCCCATATTCCAAGTTCCTTGCGCCACAGTTGCTGAAATGGATCCATCACGGATTTTATCCAAGGTTGGTTTATCTGTATCAAAGCTAATAACCTTCATTTCATTTTTATTTTCATTCTTTTGAAGCGCCTCAGCTATTCCCACACCACCATTAGCTTCTGTTGCAAAGATCCCTTGTATTTCCGGGTCATTTTTTAACAAATTAGCAGTAACTTCTTCTGAATACAACTCATCACCTTTTCCATCCTTTATCGCAACTACATCCATCTCAGGATAGTCAGCTTGAATTGTCTCCACAAAACCATCTGTACGTTCCTGATGATTCAGTTGATTTGGCAGAGTGATAACAGCTACCTTCCCTTTTCCATTCATAAGCTCCGCCATTTTATGAGCGCTAATCTCTCCTGCGGCAAAATTATTTGTACCTACAAACGAAAGCGCTTCACTTGAAGGCGCATCTGAATCAAATAAAACAACAGGAATCCCGGCATCCACTGCTTTATTTATTGTTGTATTTAATTTATAAGGGTCGATTGCAGAAATAGCAATTCCGGCCGGTTTTCTTGCGATTACCTGCTCTAGGACAGTTATTTGTTCATGAACATCATACTGGGTAGCACCGCGATACTCGACAGACACATCTAGTTCTTCCGCCGCATCTTCAAATCCTTTTATAGCACTCTTCCAATAATCGATTCCAGCTAAGAATGTAACCATTACATATTTTTCACTTCGGTCTCCTTGAAACCGTTCACTTGAATTTGGATTTGATATAGTATCCTTTAGGTGGAAATTATACAAGTAGAGAAAAAAGAGTAAAAATAAACATCCATAAACATATAAGAGCTTTTTCAAAAGTTTTCACCTCTAGATGTATAGAAATTACATTTTCGTATGTGAGTACATTATACATTTGTACGTACATTCTTGCACCTAAAAGTTCATGACGAGGAATATTCATATCCTAATGAAACTTTTTATAATCAAAAAAAATCTGTTCAATAGAAATTTAAATTTAGTGAAACTTTCTAAATTGTCATACGTAATATTAAGAGGAAACATTAGCATAAAAAGTCGAGGTGGATAGATGAGTTTTTTCAGTAGATTATTTGGCAATAAAAACACAAATCAAAAGCCTGTAGAAGAACGAAATATGTTCAACCTTCAAACAGATGATATTGTCACATATGATTTAGAGGATTATAAAATAGTCGGAAAAATCAGCTATGATGATCATGGCTTTAAGTGGCATGCCTATCAGCTTGAAGGAACTTCAAAAACACTTTGGTTAAGTGTTGAAATGGATGATGAGCTTTATTTAGGAATATATGAAAAAATAAAACTAAAGCTTCAGGAACCAATCCCTAAAAAAATTGACCATGAGGGAACAACCTATTATCTAGATGAATCAGGAACAGCTAGAGTAACAGGAATCGGTCGAAATCAAAACATAAATGGTATGGTATGCCAATATTATGACTATTGTGATGATGATGAGGAAAACTATCTGTCTGTAGAAAAATGGGGCAGTGAAATTGAGGTAAGCCATGGATATGATATTGAGCAATATGAAATAAAAATTATTGCAAGTAAATAGGAGGATATTATGTTTAAATTATTTAAAAGAGTAAAAACAGTTGTGGATTCAGAATTAAATGCCTTATTGGACAAAGCTGAAGATCCTGTAAAAATGCTTGACCAATTTATGAGAGACATGGAAACTGATATTAGAGAGGCAGAATCAGCTATTGCAAAACAAATTGCCAATGAAAAAATGTTACAAAAGAAATTTGAAGACACAGGGAAAATGGTTCAAAAACGTGATGAACAAGCGATTAAAGCCATTGAAGCTGGAAATGATGATCTTGCCAGACGTGCATTAGAAGACAAGAAAATTCATCAACAAACGCTAGATACATTAAAAGAATCTTATGAGCGTGCTAAACTTGATTCAGACACATTAAGAAAAAAATTAGACGAAATGAAAGCTGAATATAATGAAATGAAACTGAAAAAGGATTCTCTTAAAGCACGTGCAGAATCTGCAAAAACAAGAACAAAAATCAATCGCACTCTTTCCGGTATCGGCAGTGATGAGTCAAAACGCGGTTTTGAACGTATGGAGGAAAAAGTCCTTCAATATGAAGCTGAAGCTGAAACAAGCGAAGATATGAGATCTTCCAATAAAAGCTTAGATGATGAATTCGATGCATTAGAAAACAATGATATTGATGATGAACTTGCTGCTTTAAAGAAAAAACTTGGCAAAGAATAAGGAATAGTATGTAGAGCAAAACTCTCTTGACCTCCGATGCTTCCCGCATTAGAGGTCTCTCGAGTTTTCAATAAAAGCTTACCCGGAAAGAAGGTGAATCAATGAAAAAGTCACTTCTTTTTATTTTTCTATCTTGTATTCTCCTTTTATCTGCCTGTGGAAGTGAAACACAAGGCTCAACAGGAGGCTCATTTTTTAAAGACGGAATTGCTGACTTCATTAGTACTACATACCTTTTACAAGACGTAGTCTCAAGTCAGGAACGTTCTCAAGAAATTTCTGAAATATATCTAGCTGAGAATAAGTCTATCGATGAAGTCGCAAACGAATTGCAAGATTATGAAAAACCTAGAGAAGTTAGTGAGAAAAAAGATGACAAACAGGTACTTATTTATAAAGATACATTTGTTATCTTAACACCTGATGAAGATAACTCAGCTAATACAATGATAGAAATCTCCACCTATGACTTTGTTCGTAATAATTATAGTCCTGATTTTTTTGATGGATTATTTGTCCTATGGCTATTAGACGATGTTCTTGATGTAGATGATTGGGGTAAAAAACAGCGTAATAAATGTACCTCAAACCAAGATGATTGCTATCAAGGGTATAGTTCTTCCGGTGGATCATTTAAAAAAGGTGGTACATCAACCGTAAGAGGCGGAACCTCATCTGTCCGTGGTGGCGGGCCAGGTACTGGAAAATAAAATAGGAAGGGAATGAAATAATATGGAGCCTTTTATTTTAACGGCTGTTTATTTTATTATAGCAATAGCAATTGTACTTATTGGCTTAATTTTATTTGAATTTATGACGAGGAAATATAAAGATTGGGATGAAATCTTAAATGGTAATCATGCCGTATCCCTTTCAATCGGTGGAAAAATCGTTGGAATTTGTATTGTTCTAGCATTCTCTATTTATCATAGTGCAAGTGTTGTAGATACGCTTATTTGGGGTGCTTATGGAGTTCTTCTTCAGTTAATTGCTTATGTATTATTCGAACTTTTCACTAGGAATTTTTCTGTGGAGGAACAATTACAAAAAGGAAACATTTCTGTAGGGATCATTAGTATGTGTGTATCTATCGGATTAGCCTTTGTTATTGGGGCATCGATTACGTAAAGAATATGAACAAGGAGACAGTTGTGTGATTGAACAGAATATCAAACAAAGCAAAGCGATCTATTGGGCTTCAGGAATCGTATCTGTCTGTGGAATCATTTTTGAAGTATTATTTGGTGCAGCTGGCTCTTACTTACTTGGTGATGGTGTAAAACAATACACCCTCACCATTTCTCTTTTTCTGACAGGTATGGGCATCGGTGCTTCCATTAGCGAGAAAGTAACAAAGAATTTAATCTTGTCATTTGTATGGATTGAATATTTAATCGGGATTATTGGCGGGCTTTCAACCTTTTTATTATTCGGAGTTGCTGCTTTTCTGGAATCAGGAATGGATGCGTTCTTTCTTTACTCCATTACGTTAATTGTAGGGGCACTAACTGGAGTGGAGCTTCCGATCTTAATTAGAAAAGCAAATGAGATTGGTGTTACTCTCCAAAAAAGCACAGCAAGGGTGCTGTTTTCTGATTATGCCGGGGGTCTGATCGGCGGGTTACTCTTTGTGTACTTGCTAAGACCGGAATTTGGGCTTGTAAAAACAGCTTTTCTTGTAGCCATCATTAATGTAGCCATTGCCCTGTGGATTTTAGTTTATTTTAAAAAGGAAATAAAAACGTTCAAACGTCATTTTTCAGCAGGTATTGTGATCTTCCTAATCCTTGTTGGAGGTATTTTCTTTGGGGAAGAAACAGCTTTTACATTTGAACAAAAGCTATATCGAGATCCAATTATTTATACGGAACAAACTGATTATCAACAAATCATATTGACGAAGGAACAAGGAGATCTAAGGTTATTTCTCGACGGACAGCTTCAATTTAGTTCGAGCGATGAATATCGTTATCACGAAACTCTTGTCCACCCTGCGATGGGTACAGCCAACAGAAGAGAAAACATTCTCATCCTTGGCGGTGGAGATGGTTTGGCTCTTAGAGAGTTACAAAAATATGATGAAGTAAAGTCTATGACTTTAGTTGACCTGGATCCAAGCGTCGTGGAATTAGGGAAAACAAATCGGGATGTTGTTACCTTAAATCAAAAAGCATTTGAGGATAATCGTGTTCAAGTCAAAAATGAAGATGCCTTTCAATTTTTAAAACAAAAACAAGGCACCCTCTATGATGTGATACTAATTGACTTGCCAGATCCAAATAATGAATCCTTAAATAAGCTATACACCCTTGAATTTTACCAGCTGGTACGCAATCGTCTGGCACCGGGTGGTTCAATTATGATTCAAGCAACAAGTCCAACCTTCGCAACAGAAGTATACTGGTCCATTAACAAAACCGTACAAGCAGCAAACCTTTATACAGAAAACCTCCACGTTGATGTACCAAGCTTTGGCGATTGGGGCTTTGTTTTAGCGAAGAGAGAAGAAGTCAACTTGAACAAAGCTAACATAAATGTTGAAACGAAATTTTTAACAAATGAAGTATTAAGCGGCTTAACTTCATTTGGCAAGGATATTGATCAGGATATTTTAGATGAAAAGGGAAACCAACTTCCAATCGATACGAATACCTTAACAAGGCCGACAATTATTGAGAAATACGAGAAGGCTTGGAGAAGTTATTGAGTGTCGTACTCTTTCATACCTTCTCTTTTAAAGTGTGAATACAAGAAAAAACACAGTTCAGACCTAATTCTGAGCTGTGTTTTCATTTTTCTATTTAAAATTCCGGTAAAGAATCAAGATTGTTTTCTTTGTTTCCATCTGGTTCACTTCTTAAGATATCGCGGCCGTATTTATGAAACACATCAACATGAGCGAGTTTGCCATCCTTCGCTTCTGAAAGTGCCTGAACATAATCCAACTGTCTACCAGACTCTGTTTGAAAAGCAATTAAATCCCCATCATCATTCCTTTTCACTGCAACGATTCTCTCTTGATTCGGGCTCATACCTTCAATAATTTCTGCTTGAATTTCATCTTGATTCGCTTGATTTTTGTACTGGTTAAATGCTTGTTCGAAACGATCCATTTTTATCACCTCATGATTTGTATGTCCAATTGAGATGATTTTATTCTTAAGCTTTAACTGCTTCAACGTCTACTCGACCAGAAAAGAAGGTAGCTCCTCCACCCATATCAGCCACTCGATCTGGAGTTAGCGTATTTACGAGGTGTTTTTCTCCTGCAACATCTGACCATAATCCTTGACTAACGACAACTCCAGGTAGCACCAGCTCTCCAACAGATGCTGACAATTCACATTCTCCACGATCATTCCAAATTCTAACACTATCTCCATCTTTAATTCCCAATTCTCCCGCATCTTTCACATTCATAAATAATTTTGGGGATTTTTCTAACTTAATGTGTTTTTCATTATTCGAGAAGGTTGAATTTAAGAAATTATGGTTCGGTCCCGGAATAAATAAAAATGGATAACGACTTTCTGGTTGAATAGGAATGTAAGTAGGCAAACCTGGATGTCCGTCCTCTTCCATTTGCTTTGAATATAATTCGATCTTCCCACTAGGTGTTTTTAAGTTTTCAAGTAAACGGTTTGTTTTCTTAGCCTTTATAAAATGTGTTTTCTTTAATTCATCATAAGTAACATGTTCTAAGTATTGATTTGAAGTACTGCTTAATGCCTGATTAATTAAATCTTCATCAGAATCTTTAAATTCCGGCTCAACAAATTCCATCGCTTCAGCTAATAAACGAAATACTTCTGTATTTGATTTGCTCTCTCCATAAGCATTGATAACAGGTTCATGCAGATGAATATATTGATGCCAATAGGATGTGTAAAAATCAATGTTTTCAAATGCAGATGTAGCAGGTAAAACGATATCTGCATACATAGCTGTTTCCGTTAAAAATAAATCGTGAACAACTGTAAATAAGTCATCTCTTGCCAACCCTTCACGAACTTTTGTTGACTCAGGTGCAACGACAGCCGGGTTACTCCCATATACAAACAAAGAACGAACCGGGTTATTGATTTCATGCAGTGCTTGTCCAAGTTGATTCATATTAATCACACGTGTTTGTTTTTTTAATAAATCAGGACGTTGAAGTGCAGCTGTATTATGGGCAAGAAAAGCTGAATTTGACTTTAATGCTCCTCCACCTTTTACTAGCCATTGGCCAGTAAGTGCAGGTAAACAAGCTATTGTTCGAACAATCATTCCACCATTATCATGGTGCTGCAAGCCATTTCCAATTCTGATCATTGAAGGAGTACTATCTCCATACATGCGCGCCAATTCATAGATATGTTCTACGGGTACACCCGTGATCGATGACACCATATCTGGATTATATTGCTTTACATGTTCTTCTAATTCTTTAAACCCAACTGTATATTGTTCTAAAAAATTATTATTCACTAATTCTTCTTTAAATAGAATATGCATGATTCCTAGTGCAAGCAAGCCGTCTGTTCCAGGTAAAATAGGAATAAACCAATCTGCCATTCTACCTGTTTGGTTTTTATGTGCATCAATAACGATGATCTTTGCTCCATTCTTTCTCGCTTTTTGTGCAATCATCATTTGATGCATATTTGTACTAACAGCATTAATCCCCCATAGAATGAATAACTTAGTTTCTGTCATTTCCTCCGGGGCAGTTCCATAGCTTCCTCCCATTGTATATTTATACCCTTTCGAACCAGCTACAGAACAAATTGTTCGATCCAGTTGACTTGAACCAAGACGATGAAAAAAACGACGATCCATGCCCTCAGCATTAATATTTCCCATATTCCCATAAAAGCTATAAGGAAGGATCGATTCTGCCCCTTCTTCTGCAATTAGTTTTTTCCATTTCATTGCAATTGTCTCTATTGCTTCCTTCCAGGTGATTGGGACAAATTCTCCTTTTCCTTTAATTCCAATTCTTTTTAAAGGTGTCTTTAGCCTTTTTTCGTCGTATATTCTCTCTCCCATATTCCGCACTTTATTGCAAATATTCCCTTTTGTAACAGGGTGGTTAGGATCACCTTCAATTTTTACTATTTTCCCATCTTTTTTATGAATTAGTAATCCACATTGATCTGGGCAGTCCAATGAACAAACGGACGGAACAACACCATTTTCAATCTCTTTATATCTTTCCATTACGATACCCTTTCATGAAAAAAATTGATTAATAAATTATATCAGAAAATTTATTACTTCGAAAGTTCTGAAAATACATTGACTTCTGAATAATAATTCTTTTATATTAATTATATTGCATTTTTAGAAACTATTTAAAAAATAATATGGATTCTATCAAGAGAGGTGGAGGGACTGGCCCATTGAAACCTCGGCAACATCATTGTGCCAATTCCAGCAAGCATAGCTTGAAAGATAGAAAGAGTACTTATGTCAATGTATAAATGATATAAAGTAATCATCTCTTTCCATCTATGGGGAGAGATTTTTTTATAGATTACATATTTTTTAACAGCAAATGAGAAGGAGATGATTATATGAATGTTTTAATTACAGCGCCGTATAACGAAACTGGTTTAAATGAAGTGAAGTCACTTTTTGGCGGATATACCTATCGTTGCTGGAAAGAAAATGGCAGAGCCTTTCATGAAGATGAATTAATTTCTTTGTTAAAAGAAACAAAGGCTGAAGGATTAATTGCTGAACTTGATAAGGTGACAGAAAAAGTATTTGAAAGTGTACCAGAATTAAAGTTTGTAGGGGTATGTCGCGGAATGCCTTCCAATGTAGATGTAGAAGCAGCTTCCAAACGAGGAATACCCGTATTTTACACCCCAGCCCGTAATGCTCAAGCAGTTGCAGAGCAATTTATTGGAAACCTTATTACCTTTTATCGACATACCATCCCTTCAAGTGAGTGGCTCAAAAAGGAAAAATGGGTCAGTGACTACTTACAAGCCTATGTAAAATTCAAAGGAAATGAAATTTCCGGCAAAACAATCGGCTTAGTTGGCTTCGGTGCGGTTGGGCGCAAATTAGCTAACATCCTTAAAGCCTTTGACTGTCATATACAATATTATGATCCTTATGTAGAAAGTGATGACCCTGCTTATACCCGCGTTTCTTTTGATGAGGTGTTCTCATCCAGTGATGTTGTTTCTATTCACCTTCCCCGTACAGATGAAACGATTGAGATGATTGATGAGTATTATCTAGGTCTAATGAAAGAAGATGCTGTGCTTGTGAATACCTCAAGAGCAGTCGTGGTAAAAAGGGACGCGCTTGTTAACGTGTTAAAAGAGGGGAAAATTAGAGGAGCCATTTTAGACGTATTTTATCATGAGCCTCCAGATAAAAGTGATTATGAAATCATTCAATTACCTAATGTATTAGCAACACCTCACCTTGCAGGAGCCAGCTTTGAGGTAGAAGATCACCATGTTTCCATCATGAACCAAGCTCTTGTGAAGTGGTTTAATAAGCAAACTGTTGATATCCCGACTTTGTTCAATCGAAAAGACCTTCAAGTAAAGTTATAAGAAAGAGGTGATAAAAGTGAATAAAGAATTAGGTTATTTAGTATTTGATATTGGAACAGGAAATGTTAGGGTTGCCATTGTTACGATCTCAGGTGAAGTTGTGGGTATTGAACGAGAAGATATTCACTATGTAACAGAAGCATTGTATCCTGACAGCCGTTACTTTTTACCGGATACACTTTGGGAGCAAGTCATCCGCTTAGCTAAAAATGTGATAAAAAACTCACCTTCTGTAACAATCAAAGGTATTACATCTACTAGTCAACGCCAAGGAATTGTTTTACTCGACAAAAGCGGAAACTCGTTTATTGGGTTACCAAACATCGATAATCGCGGACGAGAATGGGAATTAGATTTCATAGAACGCGATCTAATTTACCAAAAAACAGGCAGGTTACCTTCTGCCCTCTTTTCGGCGCTAAAGCTTGTAGGATTAAAGAAGAGACAACCCACTCTATGGGATAGAATTGCATCTTTTACTAGTATAAGCGATTGGATTACCTATAAGTTAAGTGATGTTCTTGTCTATGAGCCCTCACAAGCGACTGAAACCTTACTTTATAATGTGAAGGAACAAACTTGGTCTAATGAAATGTGTGAGCAATTTGACATTCCATTTGATTTTTTACCTGAATTGAAATTGTCAGGTTCTATCCTTGGTCATATTACTCCTACCTTGGCAGAAGAATTGGAAATCAGTAAAGATGTTTCTATTATTGTCGGTGGCGGAGATTCTCAATTGGCCATTGAAAGTACTTTTGCAGAAACCAATGACATGATTATCATTTCGGGGACAACTACTCCAATTTGCAAAATGGTTGACGAATACAAAGGTGATGAAGAAAAAAGAGCATGGACAAATGCTCATACCCATAAAAATCGTTGGTTGATAGAGACAAATCCAGGAATTACTGGTCTGAATTATCAAAAATTAAAAAATCTATTTTACCCAAACGAAAGCTATCATCAAATGGAATTGGAAATATCACAACTGGATTTGGTAGAATGTGTGGCTGCGTTAGGAATATACCTCTCCGATGAGAAGAATGCTTCCAAAAAAGGCGGCTTTATATTCAACGCTCCTCTAGCACAGGATTTATCTAGAGCCCACTTTGTGGCAGCTGCATTATGGGAAATTGCATGTACTATTCGCCTGCATTTTGACCAAATTGTAGAGGTTACTCCTTTTGACTTACCGTATGTATGGGGATGTGGCGGAGGATTTCAAAGTGAAAAGTTAGCCCAATTTGTTGCTGATTTATTACAAAAAGAGTTGCGTATTCCTAATGGCTTCTCTCAAGCATCTGTTGTAGGTGCTGCTGTAATCTGCAATCAAGCTCTAGGATTCAAAGATTTGATTTCTAAAGATTATAAAACGGTAAAACCTTATATAAATCATCAAGATGACAGATATTCAGAATGGATGAAAACTCAACATTTCTTTTCTGAAATGAATCATTCTTTAACATAATTTCACAAAGGAAATGGAGAGAATAATATGTTAGATAAAATTGGAATACCTAAACACTTGAGTTGGGGATTTTTAGGTGTCATGCTCTTTATGATGGGGGATGGACTTGAAGCTGGTTGGCTAAGTCCGTTTTTAATTGAACAAGGAATGACGGTTCAACATACCGCATCTATTTTTACCGTTTACGGAATTTCCTTAGCCATTTCTTCTTGGTTTTCAGGAGTATGTTTAGAAGCATTCGGAGCAAAGCGAACAATGTTTATGGGACTATTATTTTATGTTATTGGTACAGCTGGATTTATCGCTTTTGGTTTCGAAACTATGAATTATCCGGTTATGCTCATCACATACTTTATTAAAGGGTTAGGCTATCCATTATTTGCTTATTCCTTTTTAACATGGGTCATTTACCGTACCCCTAAGAATAGATTAAGTACAGCAATAGGCTGGTTTTGGATCGCTTACTGTGCAGGGATGATGGTGCTTGGAGCTTGGTATTCAAGCTACGCCATAAAATACTTTGGCTATATCAATACACTTTGGACATCCATATTCTGGGCATGTCTTGGAGCTTTCTTTGCTTTAATTATCAATAAAGATAAATTTAAAAAGAAAGAAACTACCAGTGCAAAAGATACATTCAATGAATTATTAAAGGGAATTACAATCGTAAAAAAGAACCCAAGAGTCGCAGCTGGGGGAGTTGTACGTATCATCAACAGTCTTGGAACCTACGGGTTTCCGGTTTTCTTACCTATCCATATGGCTGAGCATGGCATTGAAACAACAGTTTGGTTACAGCTATGGGGTACGATTTTCCTAGGAAACATTGTATTTAACTTAATTTTCGGTTTTGTTGGAGATAAATTCGGTTGGAAAAACACGATTATTTGGTTTGGCGGAGTTGGTTGTGCAGTCTTTACTGTTCTTCTCTACTATACTCCGATTCTTGCGAATGGAAATATCGTCATCACAAGTATTGTTGGATTTATCTGGGGAGGATTATTAGCTGGTTACGTTCCAATAGGAGCTCTAGTACCTACTGTTGCAGGTGAAGACAAAGGAGCTGCTATGTCTATCTTAAATCTTTCAGCAGGTTTATCTTCATTCGTGGCACCTGCAATCGCTTGGGCATTTATCGGTTTGGTAGGAGCTCAAGGTGTTGTATGGATTTTCGGACTACTCTATTTAGCAAGTGCGTTTATTGTTCACTTTATTCAAGTTCCTGAGGAAGATGAAATGAGAAAAAATACAGCTTCCATTGCGTCTTGATCTTTTAGATTGAAGAAAAGATCTCAGCATAATTATGTTGTGATCTTTTCTTTTTGTTAAATTTCAGGTTAATTCTTAAAAGTATTTATACAATGAGAAATTGAATTTTTTGAAAGATACTTCTTTTCTTCTGGTAATCCTTTAAAATCCAGAATTGGCTTTTTTATTTCAATGATACCTTCAATATTATTAATAGCAATTTCTTTTACAAAAACAAATTGCTCTTTTTTGTGGAATCCATTTTTCTCATAGTCCTCATAATCTTTACTGAATATCGTAATTTTATCATTTTCAATTATTAACTCTCCTATTGTAAAAGGGCTATATTCTTTTCCTTGATAAATGATTTTATATTGAATTTCATAAATTACATCGATATCCTCAATCCTTACTTCTTTTACAAATTTATCTTTATGCATTTTCCTTCTAGGTCAATTATTTCTTCAAAATCCATTTCTTTTACTCTACCTTAATCTATATTTACCTTCTTTCATAACAAAAGGATACCTTTTTCCTTTGTAATCAGCATATATTGACATCATTTCACCTGCTTTAACTGGTTATAACCTAGGTATTTACATTTTAGGAAAAAACTTTTAACAAAAAGACTATCACCTACACTCTTCATGTAAATGATAGCCGAATAACAAGTTAATTACTTATATAAATTTTCTTCATTTTTTCTAATTCCTCTAATTCTAAGCTTTCTGTAAAAGGCTTAAAAAGTTCATCGAATTTTTCAAGCTTTATACTAAAATTGTATAATACAACTAACGCACTTGATAAAGGTCTTGCTTCTGTAAACACTATTTTTTCTTTCTGATGAGTCAAATAAAAAACATCAAATGCTTGATTTCCTTCAATTAAATTAATTGCCCCTTCTTTCTCATGTTTTAGAGAAAAGTAGAGTTCATTTATATTTTTTTGAAGAATTTCTTTTCCATCAACAATATTTTTTTCTACTGTCCTTAATTCACTTTTAACATGATTATTACCTTTGATTTTCTCAAATTTCCCTTTTACAGTAATATATAATCCTAAAAATGCAATATCTTTTATAGAAAAATCTCCTAGTTTATAATCTTTATTTCTTTGTATTTCGTATAGGCCCCATATTTGATAACCATTAGAGTTCTTTAATTTAATGCCAACATCAAGATTAGCACTACCGTCATTATTTTTTGGATATACATAAATTATTGTATCCTCACCTATTTTTTCAGTTTTAATATTATAATTATCTAATTTGTTTAATAGATCATTATAGTTCATAATTTTATCCACCTTTTTTAACTGATACGAACTCAATTAATTCAGTCTCTTCTAACTCTTCCATTGAATAAGCCTTACCGTTACTATGGTATTTAATATATTGTGTACCACCACCAGGCCTATCAAACCAAGGAGCTATTTTTCCACCAGTAACTTCAAAGTCTTCAAGTACTCTATAGATATAGTAATCTGCCTCATCACTATCTATGTAGTGCAAGGGCTCTTTGTTCGTAAGAAATTCCTTCTGGTGAAAAGAAACCATCACCTGGCGCGCCAAATCTATCAATAAGCATTCCTTTTTTGAGTACTGTTGGTGTAGCTTCCCCATCAAACCCATCATTAGGTGGCCAATTTATATTACCTGTTTCCTGATCATAATATTTAGGTGTGACTGCTAGAATAAAGTGTACAGTTTTTGCTTGATAAGATGAAACGCTTATTTACCCAAATATACCAGCAAAAAATATCAACCTATCACTGTAAAATGATCATAGTTCATACTTGCA
>Ga0180215_1000668_pt1 | contig 41387 bp, 35 predicted proteins | sample eDN3rd37CBELigBY_FD_128871 | JGI IMG/M metagenome (GOLD analysis project Ga0180215, IMG submission 128871) | Enriched backyard soil microbial communities from Emeryville, California, USA - eDNA 3rd pass 37_C BE-Lig BY (version 2) (version 2) | ecosystem: Environmental > Terrestrial > Soil >...
AAAAATGCAGTAGATTCGGCATGCCAGCGCGTGAGGCGTGCATATCTACTGCAAAAATGCAGTAGATCCGGCAACCCCGGTTGCCGAGGTTCGGCCACCGCCAGCTGAACGGGAAAAATCCCGTTCACAGGCCGGATCGGCGCTCGAGAGGCACGAATGAACGGGAAAAATCCCGTTCACAGGCCGGATCGGCGAATCCGACCAGTTCATATAACCACAAAAACAGGCTGTCGAAAATCAACTCGCACGATCTACCTTCATGCGACTGATTTCGACAGCCTGTCTATGTTATGATGCAACTAAACCTGTGTTCTTACCCATACCGTCACTACTATATATCCTATGAAACCCGGTTCTCATCCGCACCATGCGAAGCTCCCAGTGCGGTGGTCGGCGTCACATGACGGTTGGGCACTCACACTACTGTACATGCGGGTCCGCATACGGCGGTTCATGTCATATTCCGCAAAAGATTGCATCTGACCATCAAGTCAACCACACGGAATGTATGCGTCGAAATATAGGTAGCGCGCGGTGATCGGCGTCACATGCGTTGGTCATAGCGCGCGGTGTTTCGCAACATGACGACGGTACCAGCCGGATCCGAACTGCGACAGGAAAAGTCGCGGCCTTGACCAGCCTGTACTGATACTGCAGCGGCTATCGGTTGACCACATGAGCCACAATGCTATCGATAGATTCGATAGTTACCGCTTAGCGCAAGCAAGGTGAAGAAGTATAGACAGTTATCATAATAACGTCTGACACCTGTGCGCAGCGGCATGTTCCAGAAGCGATCGACGAATTCCTTCACATGGTCGCCATTAGCTGCCAGAGAGGCCATCGCATTCGTCGCGAGCAGCCCAACTGGGTGCAGGGAAGGTATATCAAGCGGCGTGCCGTCTATCTCATACTTGCGATAATCCTCGATCTCGACGCCGCTGAAGAACGCTTGGATGTTGTTGGCGATCGTAATCTGACGATCATCCACGCCGAACCATTCGTAGTCGAGGCCGATATTCGCCGCTACACGGTACGAGTCACTGTAGAAGTCCTTATGCTGCGGATTCTCTACACGTGGTGTACCGTCGTAGTTCGCATATTCAGGTGCCAGTCCCGTCTTAGGGTGGCAGGACTTCGGCAGATAATCACGACTTGCTTGAGTTGCTTCTCGCCAGAATGCTTGGTCCTCAGGATCTGCCCATAGTGCGAACAGCTCATAGAAGTGTGGCAGGTGGTAGGATGGATCTGAGAATGGTGATTCCGGTATGAAGCGGATCAGCTTCGTCTCCGGATCCCACATCGGATCGCCTTCTTCACCGTTCTCGCCTTTATGTACGCAGGCACGTAGGATCTGCCGGGCTTGCTCGCTATAGTTGAACGGATCAGGGCCATCTCCCCAACGCTTGGAGGCGAAGAAGAGGGCCATCGCGTAGAATTCCTCGCCATCCGGAGCTGGACCTTGCGAGATGCGCGTTCCGTCCGTACGCGTATGCCATGCGAAGTAATCCTTATATTTACCTTCTGTATGTTGCATATATTGCTTCGAGAACAACCACAGCTTATCGAACTCTGCTTTCTTATCCATCTGGACGCACATCATCATGCCGTAAGACATACCCTCTGTCCGTGCGTCGTTATTGCCCGTATCTAGCAGGTACGCCTTGTCTTCGCTGTGTTCATAATAGATCTTCGTATCTTCGTCGCCGTAGAACAGTTCTTGCCATGTGTCATGCAGCTTCTGTTGGATGAGCGCTTCATCATAGCCGAGCTCCGCGAATAGGTTGCGGTACTGTCCGGTGTAGAACGCTCCTTTACCTTGTGCAGTCATGGAAAGTCACCCTTTCTGGTTATGATCCTTATCAGACACTAACGCCTCTAATATAACATACGTAGAACAGGAGAGAGTAAAGGATATTACCCTACAAAATATAGATCATCTACAAGATACCCTTCCTAAGGAGGACAAAGTCATGCCACCACCCAACCAATAAGAAAAAGAGCGCCCATACGAGCGCTCCCATCATGCATATCATATTAAGCTTCTACTGCTTGATCTGCTTGCTGCTTAGGTCTCGGGATGAAGTCGAGCTGCCACTTGCGGCGGCGCCAACGCCAGAGCATACATAGTCCGCGCACCCATTCGTCGACGAGGAAGCCGATGAAGACGCCGACCAGTCCATATCCGAGATGGATACCGAGTAGGTAGCCGATCGGGATACTGATCCCCCACATCGAGAACATCGCCATGTAGACAGGGAATCGCACATCCCCTGCCGCACGAAGCGATGAGATCAGGATGAGGTTGAAAGCTCGGCCAGGCTCGAGGATCAGAGACAGCAACAACAGTGTCATGCCTAGCGAGATGACGTCTGGATCATCTGTGAAGATGCCCAGCAGAGGCTCGCCGATGAAGCGGAACAACAGCGCCATCAGGAATGATGAGGCCATGCCGATATATAAGCTATGCAGCCCGCGCTTATACGCTTGATCGATCTGTCCTGCACCGATCATCCGTGCTACGAGGATCTGAGTTCCTTGGCTGACTGCGATCGTTAGCAGCATGATGAACATCATCAAGTTCATCGAATAGATGCGGGTAACGAGTGCCGTCGTGCCGATCATCGCGATGAAGCTGGTCATCGTGATATTCATCAGATTGTATGACAGATTCTCCCCTGCGGCAGGCACCCCGATCTTGAGCAAGCTGAAGGCGTGTTCCTTGACAGGGCGGAATATATCACGGCCGAATGGCAGCTTAACCTTGCGATAGAGCAGCCAAGTCATCGCGACGAGTCCGAACAGACGACTGACAACGGTTGAGATCGCGACCCCCGTTACACCTAGTACAGGGATGCCGAATGGCCCGAAGATGAAGATATAGTTACCGACCACGTTGATGAGATTCATACCGATCGTGATATACATCGTATTGCGTGTATAGCCATGGCTCTTGAGGATAGCTGAGACCGTAAGCAACAACGCTTGTACGAACATGAAACTACCCGTAAGTACGAGGTATTCCTTCGCATAAGCCATCAGCTCTTCCTCGATGCCGATGATACGGAGAGCGGTCTCACTGATCATGACGAGCACAATACTAAGGGCGATGCCGATCCCTAGATTCATGACGATCGATGTGCCAGCAGCGCGATGGGCTTGATCGAGTCTGCCCGCACCGAGATGACGCGCGACGATGACCGTCGTCCCTGCAGCTACGAAGTTGAACATGATGTTGATCATCGTGGCGACCTGATTGGATACGCCGACAGCTGCGACTGCTTGGTCCGAATATTGGCTTAGCATGAAGGTGTCTGCATTTCCCATTAGCATGTGCAGCAGCAGCTCGATGAAGATCGGCCAAGTCAACGCGAATAGCGTCAATTTTTTCGTCTGGTCTTGTTGTTTACTATTCATTGTGATCAACCTAATTTCGTATAGATATGTGGGCAATATTCAGTAATTATAGCATGAACTGCAGACTTGTAAATGGTATTCACCCTCTAACATTAATGGCAGAAGGGGCATTGTCATGAAAGAATACTTGCGAAAGAAGATGAAAGCGTTATCAGTAAAAAGAGGCTAGGAAACTCGCTAAGGAGGTGTAGATCACATGTACAGAGTCATGTTAGTCGATGATGAGCAGTTCGCGAGAGCTGGTCTACGGTCGCTCATCGATTGGCGATCTTGCGGGTGTGAGGTCGTGGCGGAAGCGGATAATGGCGAGGATGCCTTGCAGCTCATCAAGGACAATAAGCTAGATATCGTCATCACAGATATCCGGATGCCGGTGTTAGACGGGCTGGAGCTGATCCGGATCGTTCATGAGAAGTGGAGTCATGCAGCACCTGCCTTCATCATCATCAGCGGGTACAGTGACTTCTCATATGCTCAGCAAGCTGTCCGCTACGGAGTGCATGATTTTATCCTGAAGCCGATCGACCAAGAGGAGATGACACAGGCGATACGCGGCATCTATCGGAAGCTAGAGGAGGATAGGGCACAGAGGGAACGTACGGAGGAGCTGGTGATCAGCTCTGTGCTTGAGACGATCATCAAGGGTGAAGCTAGTGATACGATGATCACCGAATGGGAGGGGAGGATGTATCGCGCGAGAAGTTATATCTATCTGTTCATCGAGCTGAACGATGTTCACCCGTGGATGAGCTCCCCATCAGCCGTGACGTCACATTCATTCAAGCAGGATACGTTATCTGCTGTGAGAGGATTGTTCCCTGACGCGGACCAGTACTATATCCACGAGCATCGTGGCCGACTTGGACTCATGGTAACTGATGTGATGCTGTGCCGTTTCCATGGGAGATTGTCGATCTTCATCCAAGAGCTGCATGTGATACTATCATCGCGATATGGCCCCAGAGTGTTTATCTATGCCGGAGATCCGGTCCCCCGACTAGCAGACGTAAGAGAGTCTTACCTTACAGCCAAGCAAGCATTGCTCTATAAATATGTCGTGGACGATACGAAAACCGTCGTGTATCAGGACATGAGAGATCGCCCGCTTAAGTTCATCGAGGCGGATCCTCGGATCTATCAGAAGCTGATCGAACAGATGGAAGAATGCCGAGTAAGTGAGCTAGCGCTGACGATCGAGCAGCTGTTTCATGATTTTCGTATGGAGTATTATGCGCCTGAGGCGATCAAGATGAACATCCATCACTGCGTGACGACCGCTGTGAAGCTCATTCGTGAGATGGGGGGAGATGAATACACGATGACCTCTCTCGAGCCGATCGTCTCCTGGCATGATCTGAACCTGAGCCTCGGAGAGCTGAAGCGGTTGTTCCTGAATTTCATGACAGAAGCGAGTCGATATATCAAGCAACTACGCCAGGAATATGTCAAGGGAGGTATTCATCGGATTAAGAAGTTCATCGAGGCGAATTATCGTCTCAATATTAACTTGCGTAGTATCGCTGCGGAATTCTATATGAATCCCGTCTATCTCGGGCAGCTGTTCAAGAAGCATTACGGTGTTTATTTTAATGAATATCTGCTAAGTCTTCGTGTCGATGAAGCGAAGCGGCTATTGCGACAGACGGATATGCGTGTCTATGAGATCGCGGAGCAGGTCGGATTCAGTAGTGCGGACTATTTCGTCACGCAGTTCGAGAAGCTAGAGCACATGACGCCGTCTGAGTATCGGAATCAATGGTTGAAGCGGTAGTCGTAACAGGGAGGGATCAGATGAAACGGTCACTTAACCTAGATCATATCAGACTGCGTAACAAATTTCTCATGTTGTATATGTTCTGCGTGCTGATCCCGATCGTGATCACGAATATCGTCTTCTATACGGTGACGACGGAGAACGTGCGTAAGCAACGGATGCGAGACATATCGCGGGCGCTGGAGCAGATCAAGAATGAGTTCCGTATGGAGACGGAGGATGCTGTCAGTGTATCCTATGTGCTCCTACAAGACTATAACTTGAACAATCTACTCGTATCGGAATATGAGCAGCCCGCAGAATATGTAGCAGCCTACGATTCTTACACGCGTAGAATGCTGAATAGCTACACACCCGTATATACGTCGGTGCAAAATATTCGGATCTACCTGAACAATCCGACGATGCTACATTCGGGGGCGATCGGCTATCTATCGGATGAAGTCTTACGCTCGCGCTGGTATGAGGCGGTGATGGCAGAGCCGGCAAACATCGTGCTTATACGTACAGCTCGGGAGAACGACTATGTGTATCGTGACAGGGAGACCCGTGATACGTTCAGCATCGTACGGAGGATGAACTATTACCCAGATAGCAAGTGGGAGAAGATCCTGAAGATCGAGCTGCGTATGCCCGTCGTTCATCAGGTGTTTCGTAATCTGAATGTGAACGGTCAAGTATATCTGTTGAATGAACAAGGGATCGTCGAATATACGACGGATCCGAACATCCCTTGGGAGACGAGCCAAGTGCCGTACCGTAACCTGATCCATCCGGATGACTGGGTTGAATTCGAGACCGCTTATGAAGATGTGCAATATCTGAGGGGCTGGAAGCTCGTCGGCATCGTATCCCCGGATAATGTGTTTCAAGAAGTATATAAGTCTCGAGCGTTCGTCTTCTGGATGGCGAGTCTGAATCTACTGTTCTCGACCGTGATCATCTTCTGGATTACGCGTTCGCTGAATATTCGCTTAGTGAATATATTACGCCATATGAAGAAGGTGAAGCATCAGCAATTCGTGACGATCAAGGGCGGTGAGACGCGTGATGAGATCGGGCAGCTAACAGGTGAGTTCAATCGCATGACGATGCAGATCAAGAGCTTAATCGACGATGTGTATATCGCCGAGATCCAGACGAAGTCACTCGAGATCGAACGTCGCAAGGCGCAGCTGAATGCGTTGCAGAGCCAGATTAATCCGCACTTCCTATTCAATGCGTTGGAGACGATCCGGATGCGCAGCTTGATCAAGAAGGAGTCGGAGACAGCTCATATCATCCACAATATGGCGAGACTATTTCGCTCCTCGCTTACTTGGAAGAAGGATCGAATCACGGTTGCGGAAGAAGTAGAATTCATGACATGGTTTTTGCAGATTCAGCAGTATCGATTCGGTAAGCGCCTAACCTATCATCTCAACATCGATCCGGATGCGCGTGATGTCATCATGCCGAAGATGGTCTTCCTGCCATTCGTGGAAAATGCGAGCATACACGGCATCGAGCCTCTGAAGCAGGGAGGCAACATCGATATTCAGTTCTGCCGAACTGGCGACGCGTTGGTATTCATGATCCGCGACGACGGTGTAGGCATGGATGAGGAACAAGTGAGAAAGATCGTTCACTATCTGAAGGTCGAGGATGAGCTTGGAGAGCGGATCGGTATCCAGAATTCGATCTACCGTCTACAGATGCTGTATGGCGAGGATTTTAGACTACATATCGACAGTGCCCCAGGTGCGGGGACGATGATCGAGATCACGATACCTATAATTTCCTAAGTAAATCCTTTAGTTACATGGGTCAACAAGCATAGCGTCCCCTTCTATACTGGAATTGCTCTTAAAAAACTGTTATACGAAAGGGGTAAATAGTGTGAGACAGAAACGGAAGTTCACGCTCATCGTGACGATCGTCTTGATGCTGTCATTAGTCACAGTGGCGTGTAGTGGCAAAAACGGCTCATCTGACGGAGATTCGAAGGACAAGGTGACATTCACCATCTTCAACGGCGTTTCCGGTAAGAAGGATCTGAATACGAACGAGACGACGATCGGTAAGATCCTTGAAGAGCAGACAGGGGTTAACTTCAAGATCGAATACCTGGTCGGCGAGCTGAATACGAAGATCGGTACGATGGTCGCCGGACGAACGTATCCGGATGTGTTGATACCAGATGATGGCATCAGCCAGATTATGGACGCAGGTGCATTCATCGATCTATTTCCGTTAATTGAGGAGCATGCACCGAATATCAAGCGGGTGTACGGTCCTTACTTCAACTTGATGAAGCAGGAAGACGGCGGCATCTATTATCTGCCGATCGCAGCGGAGGTTAACGAATACATCGGCGATCCGAATGATAATAAAGACGCGTTCTATATCCAGCGGCGGGTGCTAGAGTGGGCAGATTATCCGAAGATCACAAGCGTTGATCAGTATTTCCAGATCATCGAAGATTTCGTGAAAGCACATCCAGATGAAGATCTGATCGGTTTCGTGACACTCACGGATGATTGGAGATTCTTCGCGACGACGAACGTGCCGAACCATCTGGCGGGTTATCCGAATGACGGTAACGTCATGGTCGATATGAAGACGCATGAAGCGAAGATCTATGCAGGAACAGAGTACGAATACCGCTGGTTTAAGAAGCTGAACGAGGTGAATGCGAAGGGCTTGTTCGACAAATCCTCGTTCGTCGACAACTACGATCAATATATCGCGAAGCTGACTTCGCATAAGGTGCTCGGGTTCTCTGACCAAGGCTGGCAGATCGGCAATGCTCGGGACGCGCTACTAGATGCTGCACGCAAAGATCCTTCGCTGAACCAGTACAGGTATTTCCCGATCCCACTCACATTTGACGAATCGATCAAGGACCAGTGGATCGGGCCACCAGGATTCGTAAGCAACCGCGGTATCGGTATCACGGTGAATGCGAAGGACCCGGTGCGCATCATCAAGTTCTTCGACAACTTGCTGACAGACGAGAACCAGACCCTAGTCAAGTGGGGGGTTGAAGGTGAGACCTACCTGAAGGATGAGAATGGTCGTTACTATCGGACGCAAGAGATGATCAACATGATGGACCGTGCGTTCAATGACGATTATGGATTTACGACATTCAACTGGGATTGGCCACAATATGGTTCGAACTCGACGCTCGCGGACGGCAACGCTGCGAATCCAGCTAATCAGCCGGAAGTGTTCGAGATGAGCTTAACGGAAGCGGATAAGGAGATCTTGGCCAAGTACGATGTGAGAACATTCGCCGAGTTATTCTCGCCACCGGATGATCGGCCATGGTACCCGGCTTGGGGCCTGCCTAAGGAGCAAGGATCGCCGCCAGAGATCTTCGAGACGCGGAAGGAAGAGCTGCAGCGGAAGTATATCTCGCGATTAGTGCTCACGGAACCATCTAACTTCGATGCATTATGGGATGAATACAAGACAGAGCTATATAAATTGGGCGTTGAAGAGTATGAAGAGTGGTATACACAAGCAATCAGAGACTTCGTAGCGAAAGTGGAAGGCAACTGATTCACTGGACCGATGGCATGTGGGAAGGCTGGCATAAACATGAGTTCGTACTTATGCTCGGCCTTCTCCCACACGCCTCTCTCTATCGAGTCGTTGGAAGGAGTGAGTATCTACGATGGAGAACCATATGGTGCCAGCAGCTCCGCCGACTGCTGACACGAAAGAACGGTCTGGGATCGGAAGCTTCTTCCGATTGTTAGTGAAGCAACGTGTCCTTGTGTATATGTCAGTTCCTTTTTTGATCTGGTTGTTTATTTTTCGATACTTGCCTCTCTGGGGTTGGACGATCGCGTTTCAGGATTACAAGCCGGCGAAAGACTTCGCTGATCAGACATGGGTAGGATTGAAGCATTTTCAATTCTTATTCCAGGACGATCGATTCCTGCAAGTCATGAGGAATACGCTCGTCATGAGCACGATTAATCTCGTGTTAGGCTTCGTGGCCGCGATCACGCTTGCGCTACTGCTTAATGAAGTTCGGCAGATCGTCTTCAAACGCTTCGTACAGACGATCAGTTATCTTCCTCACTTCGTCTCATGGGTCGTCGCAGCGGGGATCATACAGGGTGTGCTATCACCAGACGGCATCTTGAATGAACTGCTGTTGAAGGCGGGGCTCATCGCAGACGACATCTTGTTCCTAGGTGAGGGCAAGATGTTCTGGACGATATATGGAACGAGTATCGTGTGGAAGGATGTCGGGTGGAATACGATCGTATACTTGGCTGCGATGACGATGATCGATCCCGCACTTTATGAAGCGGCGGAGATCGACGGAGCAGGGCGCTTCAAGAAGATGTGGCATGTGACACTGCCAGGCATCAAGCCGGTCATCATCGTGCTACTGATCATGAATCTAGGATTCTTGCTGGAGTCGGGCTTCGAGCCGCAATATCTGCTCGGCAACGGTCTGAATATCGATTATTCTGAGAATCTCGAAATTTTCGTATTAACCTACGGGATCGGTATGAGTAACTTCTCACTAGGCATCGCTGCAGGTATGTTCAAAACAATCATCAGCTTCATCCTGTTATTCATGGCGAACAATATCGCCAAACGGATGGGCGAAGCGCGGTTGTATTAAGGAGGGGATGTGATGGTAGAGCTAACTGTTGCGCATAACGGGAAGAGGCGACGAAGAGCGAGACGTATGTCCACGGGAGACATGCTGTTCGAATACGCGAACATCACCTTCTTAACGTTGTTAATGATCGTCACCTTGTATCCGTTCCTGAATACACTCGCGATCTCATTCAACGATGCACAAGATTCGATTCGTGGCGGGATCTACCTGTGGCCTCGTGAATGGTCGCTCGGTAACTATATGTACGTATTCGATAATGCTGGTATCTTCCAAGCGGCCATCATCTCGGTACTGCGTACGGTCATCGGCACAGTCGCCACGGTATTCTGCTCCGCGATGGTTGCCTATACGATCAGCAGGCAGGAGTATGTGCTTCGTAAGTTCGTGACGATCGCGTTCATCTTGACGATGTATATTAACGGCGGGATTATCCCTAATTTTCTTCTTATCCGTGACATGGGCCTGCTCGGCAGCTTCTGGGTATATATATGGCCAGGGCTGATCGGGGTGTTCAACTTGATCATCATCCGCTCGTTTATCGAAGGCTTGCCGGACGGGGTGCTGGAGGCTGCGAAGATCGATGGTGCAGGTGATTTCCGTACCTTCATGAACGTCGTGTTGCCACTAAGTACACCCGTGCTAGCGACCGTCGCGTTATTCAGTGGCGTATTCCAGTGGAATTCCTGGTTCGATGTCTTCTTGTACAACTCCTCATTCCCGGAGCTGAGTACTCTACAGTATGAGCTTCAGAAGATCTTACAGAATTCGAATGCATCCATATCGCAGACATCAGCATATGTTAACCAAGGAGGCGCCTCTTCCAATGCAACGCCGTATGCGATCCGTGCGACGATGACGATCGTTGCGAGTGTACCGATCATCGTGGTGTATCCTTTCTTGCAGAAATATTTTGTTAAAGGAATGATGGTTGGGGGAGTCAAGGGATGATGTGGCTTCATGAGTATTCTGCATAGGAAGAAGCGGAGCTTGTAGCGCTCATCCGTGGCGAGCGACGGTGAGGTGTGAGAGACAGTGCTTCTTGTCATGAGGGTCAAGCTAAGCTAATAAAGTAGGGGGTCCACCACAGGTGGGCCCCTTCGTTGTTGCCGGTGTGAGAGCCGAAAAAACCGTGTCTCAGCCCCGTGATTCGCGTCTAGCGGGTGTGAGAGCCGAAAAAGTCGTGTCTCAGCGTCAAACACCAAACGCCGTCATCTATGACGGCGTTTGGCGTATATGCTTAAGTTCCTCTAGTCGCTTGAAGTGTGTTCGATCGGTACGATCTCATAGATCTTGCCAGACTCTAGCGCATCGATCAATCGATTCAGCCAATCATAATATTGGATCGCGGTATGGATCTTTTCGATATCGGAGTGAAGGAGGTCCGCGAGCAGCTCATTGTCTGGATACTCCTCAAGCAACCGTTTCATCTCCTTCATTGAACGCTCTAATGCATGTCGATTCATCTCGATGGACTTCCGCCATTTGATCGAGAAGAAATCGACGAACGTCTGATGCCAGTCAGGTTCTACCTCGTATAGATCCTTCCTCGAGCCTTTACCCCAGACTTTATGAATCATCTTCAGATCCTGTAACGTACGCATGCCGGTGCTGACACTGGTCTTGCTGAGCCCCATGATTGCAGCCATCTCATCAAGCGTCACCGGAGTGTCGCGAAAGAACATATTACCGTATAAGTAACCGACAGACAGAGTGACCCCATATAAGTCCATGTTCTTACCGATCGATTCGATCACGCGTTGCCGGGACTTCTCGATCCGTGTGGATAGTTCCGCGGGCAAGGCTGTTGTTTCATCTAGGTCCATGGGGATACCTCCTCTCGTCGTCAGTTTCATGTATAAGGATGATTGCGCGTCAACGAAACGTTGGCTAGTGCACCTATCCATGTATAAGGATGATTGCGCGTCAACGAAACGTTGGCTAGTGCACCTATCCATGTATAAGGATGCTTGTGCATCAACTACACGTTGGCTTGGCTAGTACATCAATTATTGTAGAAAACAATCGCTAGAAAGTAAAGAGAGTGATTAGGGAGCAATTGGGAGTATATCAAAGCATACGTTAATAAAAGTTTGTAAAGTTAAAACTTTATGTACAATATGAACAGTATAAAGAGTTGAATTATTTAGTGGTCATAAGGCACAATAAATTCTGCAGGTAAGACGCGGAGATGATGAATAGAAGGAGAAGGGGGTGGCATGGTGCCGATTATTGAAGTGAAGAAATTAACGAAGGTATTCGGTCATGATCCGAAACGAGCGATACCTCTAATAGAGAAAAAGTGGTCGAAAGATAAAATATTAAAAGACACGAAATTAACCGTCGGTGTGAATCAAGCGACATTCTCCATCGAGGAAGGGGAAATCTTCGTCATCATGGGGCTGTCGGGTAGCGGTAAGTCAACGCTCGTGCGGCTTCTGAACCGTCTCATCGAACCGACGATGGGGCAGGTGCTCGTCAAGGGACAAGATATCGTGAAGCTAGGGCGAGAGCAATTAAGGCAGGTTAGACGAAAGTCGATCAGTATGGTGTTTCAGAAGTTCGCCTTGTTCCCACATCGCACGGTGCTAGAGAACGCCGAGTATGGCTTAGAGATACAAGGCATCGAGAAGAAGAAACGACAAGACCTAGCGATGAGCGCACTGGAGCTAGTCGGTCTGAAAGGCTGGGAGAACAGCCGTCCGGATGAGCTGAGTGGAGGTATGCAGCAACGTGTCGGCCTAGCTCGAGGACTTGCGAATGATCCGGATATCTTGCTCATGGACGAAGCGTTCAGCGCGCTGGATCCACTGATCCGCAAAGATATGCAGGACGAGCTCCTGGAGCTCCAATCTCGGATGAAGAAGACGATCGTGTTCATCACGCACGATCTAGATGAAGCGCTACGGATCGGGGATCGGATCGCCTTGATGAAAGACGGTTCGATCGTACAGATCGGTACTCCTGAGGAGATTCTAACCAATCCTGCTAACGAATATGTGGAACGATTCGTCGAGGATGTCGATCTATCGAAGGTGTTAACAGCATCTCATGTAATGAAGCGCCCAGTCTCGATGACGCCCGATCGAGGGCCGAGAGTTGCGCTTCAGTTCATGCGAGAGAACGGCGTGTCTAACATCTATCTCGTAGACGAATCTCGCAGACTACTAGGAGCATTAACGGCTGAAGATGCCTCGGATGCCGTGAAGACTGGTAAGAAGATCGCTGACATCATCATCCGGGATATCCCGACTGCGGCACCAGATACACTGTTGAACGATCTGTTCGATCAAGTCAGCCAAGCGAAAGTACCTGTCGCAGTAGTGGACGAGCAGCAGAGACTGTCTGGTGTCGTCGTCCGTGGAGCGGTGCTCGCAGCGTTATCCGGCCATACAGATGTGGAAGGAAGTGAAGGCACATGAACATACCTAAGCTTCCGATCGCCGATTGGATCGATCACATCGTCGGATGGCTGAAGGATAACCTGTCGCCTGTATTCACCGTGATCAGCAAGCTGATCGGCGGTATCGTGGATTCATTCGAATGGGTGTTCGAGCAGGTGCCGGCCCTCGTGCTCATCTTAGCGTTCGCAGCGATCGCCTTGTGGCTAGCGAGATGGACGGTCTCGGTATTCACCTTGATCGGGTTCTTGCTCATCTGGAACATGGGCTACTGGGACCTGACGATGCAGACGCTAGCGCTCGTCCTAACATCGGCGCTCATCTCGATCATCTTAGGGATTCCGCTCGGCATCGCTTGCGCAGGCAGTAAGAGAGTGCAGAGTGTGGTGACACCAGTGCTGGACTTCATGCAGACGATGCCAGCCTTCGTCTACTTGCTGCCAGCCGTCATGTTCTTCAGGCTAGGGGCAGTACCTGGCGTCATCTCGGCGGTCATCTTCGCGATCCCGCCGACGATCCGCTTGACGAATCTCGGGATACGACAGGTTCCGCGTGATCTAGTAGAAGCGGCAGATGCCTTCGGCTCTACGCCGATGCAGAAGCTGATCAAGCTAGAGCTACCGCTCGCAGTACCGACGATCATGGCAGGCATCAACCAGACGATCATGCTCAGCTTATCGATGGTCGTCATCGCCTCGATGATCGGCGCACAGGGGCTTGGTGATGAAGTGCTAACTGCAGTGCAGAGACTACAGATCGGGCGTGGCTTCGAGGCTGGACTCGCAGTTGTGATCTTGGCGGTCGTTCTAGACCGTATCACACAAAGTGTAGTGAATAAGAAGGGGAGAGTAGGAAAATGAGAAAAACGGGATTATGGATGGTAAGTATCGTATTATTGCTGGCGATGGTGCTGGCTGGTTGTGCAGGTGGATCAGGTAATGCAGAGGGTGCTGATGGTAAGAAGATCACACTCGTCTACGTCGCATGGGACTCTGAGATCGCCAGTACGAATGTCGTGAAGACGGTCCTCGAGGACAAGCTAGGCTATACGGTCGAGATGCTGCAGGTCGATAATGGTCCGATGTGGCAAGGGATTGCTGACGGAAGCGCAGATGCGATGGTCGCAGCTTGGCTTCCTGGCACACATGGTAACTTCTATGAGGAGCTGAAGGATAGCTTCGAGGATCTCGGTCCGAACCTCGAAGGAGCGAAGATCGGACTCGTCGTGCCATCCTATGTAGAGGCGAATTCGATCGAGGATCTGGCAGATCCTGAAGTAGCGGCACAGTTCAATAACGAGATCGTCGGCATCGAAGCAGGTGCAGGTGTGATGGCCGCGACGGAAGCCGCGGTCACCGAGTACGGGCTCGACATGAATCTCGTATCCAGCTCTTCGGCTGCGATGGCGCAGGTGCTACAGGAGGATTATGAAGCTGAGAAGCCTGTTGTCGTGACCGGCTGGACGCCGCACTGGAAGTTCGCTGCGATGGATCTGAAGTATCTGGAGGATCCGAAGAAAGTATTCGGCGATGCTGAACACATCAACACGATCGTCCGCCCAGGTCTGAAGGATGATATGCCAGACGCTTATGCATTCCTCGATAAGTTCAACTGGACGTCGGATGATATGGCAGAAGTCATGATCGAGATCCAGAACGGGGCGGAAGCTGATGAAGCAGCCAAGGCATGGGTTGAGGCGAATAGTGACAAGGTTGACGCTTGGTTGAAATAAGAACTTAGATGAATAGAAAGAGCTGCTCCGGGAAGTTACACATCCTCAAGGAGCAGCTCTTTCGCTCTTTCTGCCTACTCGTCATAAGTTGAGGCAGCTATCCCTAGACGCTTAATCAGTGGGATAACCGCTTCCTTCTCTTCTGTACTGAGGCCATGCATGATGCGCTGTATCGCCTTCGCATGGATCGGGAAGATCTGGTCGATCAACTGCTTGCCGTCCTCGGTTAGATGAGCGTAGATCACTCGGCGATCGACCTCACAGGGGATTCGCTTGATGAGGCCTTTGCGTTCGAGCTTGTCGATGTTATAGGTGATGCTTCCGCTGGTCATGAGAATTTTACTGCCGATTTGTTGTAATGGGAATTCGCCTTTATGGTACAATAATTCCAACACGGTGAATTCCGTAGGGGATAATCCATAAAGTTTCATGTCTCTTAGTGCGCGTTCCGTGATGACCCTAGATGCCTTGGAGAGTACGACGAATAATCTTAATGACAAGTGTAGATCATCTGCTGCGAGATCAGGCATGCTCATCACCTCGGTCTATCTGTTATAGGTTAAGTATAATCAACTTCCCAGATCTTGCATAGTCGAGGGAAGACTCGTACTATGGATACACGATGCTCATGCGCTGGTAAGGGACTTCGGGGAAACCGGATTCGGCTACGAGCGTATGGTATAGTGGATGGATGGGATAAGAATTCATGATCTTGTTAGGAGGAAGCTCTATATGAATTGTCCAGTATGTGATGCGGTGCGTATGAGAGAAGTAGCTAAAGAGGGTGTACTCATCGATATATGTCCGAACTGCAAGGGCGTTTGGTTAGACCGCGGGGAGTTAGAGAAGCTCATGGAAGGGGAGCGCGAATTCCGCAAGGAGTATCCGGGGTACGACAGTGATTATGAGAGTGAGAGAAGCAGACAATCGTATCCAGATTCCTACAACAGAGGCTACAGTGACGACCATCATAGGTATCCGAAGCATAAGAAAAAAAGACGCGTATTCGACATCTTCGAAGACTTGTTCGATTAGATCTAGCTAAGCGTAGGACTTGATACGCTCGTAGGTCTTAGACCATGACACGACATGTTAGCGTAAGCAGAGTATCGTACGATACTTACGTGTCGTTGTTCGGGATATTCCAGAGCAGCTCGTAACGCGTGAGCTTAACTCGTGAACCGGTCAGCTACTGCACTAGCACCGAATGAATCCGGCTTGATACGCACGGTGTAACCGACAGACGTAATCCAGCCGGTAATTTCTTGTATGAGAGTCTTCGTCTCCCCGTGTTGACCGATGTCGGCATGAACCTCCAGTGGCCATACAGAACATAACTCATCTAACCCGACCTTCATCAGCGCGTCGATCATGTCTAGGCTAAGCTCCGTCTCCTTATAGATGCGCATCCTTAGATCATGCATCGCTCGACTTCGCAGCTTACGGAAATAAAATACAGCGCCACGTCCGACACGGTGTAAGATCAGAGCTGTAACCATCGTCGTCCCATGCTTCGTCGTATGCGAATCTGTACCGATCACGAGTTTGTATGCAGCCTCGGGTTCTTCACGGACAAGCCTGCGAATGTGCTGGATGACAGTCTCACAAGATAGCGGACCATGAGTTGGACTATATAACTGCAAGATAGTGTCGCCCCCCGTATCGAGAATCAAAGGTATATCTATAGTATACTCCGAAATGGTGGAGGAGAAATCGTGGTTATATATATTTTTTCTGACTGTGATGCTGGAATAGATGTACGATCTGTTGTAACTTTACAGCCGGGATGAACGTCATATATATAATATAGGTAGATTGGCAACCATACATAGAGAAGATAACAGAGCCTATTGTCCTGGATGAGAGGCGGGAGAGAATATGAAGTATTGGAAGCTCTGGAACGTCTGGAAGGTTATGTTATACATCATCATAATAGCTATCGTGCTGACAGCATGTCAGAAGGAAGACCCAGAATCTGTCGGCAATGTGCCGGACGGAACAAGCCCTGATCCACATGCTGTTCAGTTATCAGAAGCGATCCTTGAGCTAACGATCTGGCAAGTCGGTGATCAGAGGTCCGAAGAGATCATGACGCCTCCGCAAGCTGCGATCGATCAGCCAGTAACCCTCGCCATACACGAGTCTGAGGTGACCGTTAAGCTGAAGCTGCAGTCACAGGTAGAGTACGATATGGAGCAGTTTCGACGGTTCATACGTGTCACGGGGGCAGATCATCGCATAGCTGCGAGAAGCGATGCTCACGGATATGAGGTCACCTTGACGAACATATCCGATGAGACTGAGCTGTATCTAGGGGATCTAGAGAAGATCACGTTTCATAAGCGGAGCTCACATCTTACGTATATGCTGAATCAAAGCAGTCTGAACAACCCATACTCCCTGCTCATTCACAGTGTAGCGGATGGGAAGAGTCATATCTTCATCACAGATGAGGAAGAGTTCGTCGTACTGCGTTTCTCAGAGCCGATGCTTCGACTCGAGCGACCCGGTACCGAATGGATCAGCGATACGCAGCTGCTCATCCGTCTAGAGGCTGTAGATGGCGCATGGGATCTCAGTGAATACTATTCGGTAGAAGGTAACTACATCGCTCGGAATCTGGAATCGCTTATGATCCACCCGACCTCAGACCGTTCATGGTTCGACGCGGCATCTGGAGGGCTTGTGGGCTGGAGTGAACGAGACACCTATTATGACGCACTGGTGTTCTCTCCGGACGGTAGTAAGTATGCAGGCGTCGTGCCGTTAAGCGAGTCTGAGGAAGGTAGATGGGCGTATTACGGTATCGTGATCGAGCAACCGAATCAAGCGCCGATCGTCCTGGATCGCACGGTCCGTACTAGAGTAGCGGATATCGCGCCGGTGATGTGGCTGGATAACGGCACGTTATTATATCGATCAGCGTTCGAAGTATGGGCGTATAGGCTTGAGAGTGGACAGAGTCACCTCGTTACGGGCAGTGATGGGGAGGCGCAGGCGATTGCCTTCGATCTCGATCGGAGAAGTGGGCGTATCTTCGTGTTATCCCAATCGATCCTACAGCAAGACGGTCAGGAATATATGCAAGCTAGTATGAATGTATACGATCCGCAGTTGAAGCTGTCCGAGCGGGTGAACACGATATCCGATGTGTGGCCCTCAACAGAGAATACGATCATGCCGCTGGACATCTTCCTGCAGTCGTCAGGCTACTATATGACCACATATGGCGAAGGGAAGACGGTCACCTATCATCGATCGAATGGGGAAGAGACGGTTGCTAGCGGCAAGTTGATCGGTGTGGTCGATCGTGGCGCATATCTGGCGGACTACGACGAAGCGGGAGATGTGACGGCTCTCTACTGGTGGCCTGATGGTGGGGTTGCTGCTCAGATCACTCCATTACCGAATGCCGAGTATCTGATGTTCGGTGGGGATCTGTTCGCACGTCTGGACGGGAATATGGATACGTATTACGGCTATAGCCGTTCGAGAGATGAATGGGTCGAATGGTCGCCCAATGATGGGCAGGATAGCTGGATACCGAACCAACGGACTGCTTATTATCGCGTTGCGAATTAAGGTCGAATGGTCTCCAATGATGGGCAGGATAGCTGGATACCGAACCAACGCACTGCTTATTATCGCGTTGCGAATTCGTAGGCAGATATGTGGAGCTCTCTGGGATGATGTAGCACGGAGAACGGTAAGTCTGCATGATACTTGGTGTTATGCATAGTTCAGGGTTCAGGGTTCATGGTTCATGGGGAGGATTCATATGCTAGATCATCAGATGAGGAATGAGTGGGATGGGGTGCTCTCAGAGGAGTTCAACCAATCGTACTATCTCGATCTCTCGCGGTATCTCATAGAGGAATACAAGCATCACACCGTGTACCCGCGGACAGATCTGGTGTATGAAGCGCTGCGGATGACTTCCTACTCGTCGGTGAAGGCGCTCATCCTCGGGCAAGATCCGTATCACGGTGCCGGACAAGCGCATGGTCTGAGCTTCTCGGTGCAGCCTGGTGTTCCTCTGCCGCCATCGCTGAGGAATATGATGAAGGAACGGCAAGATGATCTTGGCCTAGCGCTCCCCCGGGACGGTCACCTAGCTCCATGGGCGAAGCAAGGTGTGCTACTGCTGAATACCGTTCTTACGGTTCGAGCAGGAGAGCCGGGATCTCATGCGAAGCGAGGCTGGGAGAGGTTGACGGATGCGATCATTCGTAAGCTGAACGAACGAGAGCAGCCGATCGTCTTCATCCTATGGGGCAAGCATGCGCAAGCGAAGCGGAGCTTGATCGATGGGTCGAGGCATCCGATCATCGAATCTGCACATCCCAGTCCGCTCTCTGCACGCCATGGATTCTTCGGCAGCCGTCCGTTCTCTCGTACGAATGCGTATCTGAGGGAGCTCGGCATCGAGGAGATCGATTGGCGGCTAGAGTCGGAAGTTGGGGGACATTCGATTAGGAGCGAAGAGCGCATGAACGACAGCGACGGAGGATCATAGAATCTCGTAACAGGAATCAGCTTCTCATAATCATATACGATCGATCGCCTGTTCACACGCGTGTGGGCATCTGCATAGGATATTAGACAATATCTTAGGAGTTGGGGGAATGCAGATGCACAGACGCGTATTTTATATGCTGTTATCCGTATTGGTGTTCGTGCCGATCGTGCTCGCGGGCTGCACGGGCAGTAGCAAGTCGAAGATTACGATCGGTGAAGTTACGCGCTCGATCTTCTATGCGCCGCAGTATATTGCACTGTCACAGGGTTTTTTTGAAGACGAAGGGCTGGATGTAGAGCTGACGACGACGCCTGGGGGCGATAAGACGATGACAGCGCTCCTCGCAGGGACGATCGATATCGCGTTAGTCGGTTCGGAGACCTCGATCTATGTGTACGCGCAAGGGACGGATGATCCGGTCATCAACTTCGCACAAGTGACACAGACGGATGGAACGTTCCTCGTATCGAGAGAGCCTGTCGATGGCTTCGACTGGGAGATGCTGAGGGGAGTCACCTTCCTCGGTCAGCGTAAAGGTGGTATGCCACAGATGGCTGGGGAGTTCACACTGAAGAAGCACGGGATCGACCCGCATCGTGATATGGAGCTCATCCAGAACATCGACTTCGCGAATATCGCAGCGGCCTTCTCTTCAGGTACTGGAGATTATGTTCAGTTGTTCGAGCCACAGGCGACGGTATTCGAGCAAGAGGGCCGGGGGCACGTCGTCGCTTCGTTCGGGACCGAAAGTGGACGCCTACCATATACGGTATTCATGGCGAAGCAAAGCTTCATCGATCGGGATCCGGAGCTCATCCAGAAATTCACGAATGCTGTATATCGCGCGCAACAATGGGCGCAGACGGCAACGCTAGATGAAGTGACCGACGCGGTGATACCATACTTCGCAGATACGGATCGGGAGGTCGTGAGGAGAGTCGTAGATCGCTATAGAAGTCAGGGTTCATTCGCGGAAGATCCGATCATCGACGAGGAGGAATGGGCCAATCTGCTAGATATTATGGAAGCGGCAGGGGAGCTTCCAGAACGGGTCGATCATAGTCAGATCGTAGATCGATCTTTCGGTGAAGAAGCAGTGAGAAGCGGGACATCGTCAGACTAACTCTAGGGGAGGGATGAACCATGTCAGGCGCCGTAGAGGTTCATAGCATGTCGCATGTGTACGTGACGGATAGAGGAGCTTCACTCGCGGTAGAAGATATCGAGCTGCGGGTTCGCCCCGGAGAGTTCGTCAGTCTCGTCGGACCGAGCGGATGCGGGAAGACGACGATCCTATCGATCATCGCAGGGTTGATCCAGCCGACGTCAGGAGAAGTGCGGATCCATGGGGAACTGGTTAGCGGTCCGGCAGCGCAAGTCGGATATATGCTGCAGCAAGACTACCTGTTCCCTTGGAAGACGATCTGGCACAATGTCATGACAGGACTTGCGATCACGAAGCAGGTGACCACGGAGTCCGAGGCTTATGTGAAGAGTCTGCTCGGTCAGATGGGGCTGTCAGGGTCGGAATCGAAGTACCCAGCCCAGCTATCAGGTGGCATGAGACAACGCGCGGCACTAGTACGCACGCTAGCGACTAAGCCAGATATCCTGTTGCTCGATGAACCGTTCTCCGCGCTGGATTATCAGACGAAGCTGACGCTGGAGGATCTTGTGTTGGATACACTAAGAAGTCAGCAGAAGACCGCGATCCTCGTCACGCATGATCTGTCGGAAGCGATCGCGATGAGCGACCGTGTCATCGTACTGGGGCGTAATCCAGGCCATATACGGCGTGAACTGAGCATCCCGGAGCCGATCAAGCAAGCCTTGCCATTCCAAGCTCGTGAGGAGCCGGACTTTCACGGACTGTTCCGTGAGCTGTGGCAGGAGCTCAAGGAGACAGAAGGAGAGGATGCGCTTGAAGCATGACGTAGCCAAGGGTTATGATCCATCTGGACATGGCGAGCAGCTGGCTGAACGAGTTCACGCCTCGTATATGCGGCAGAGACGTAAGGTTCGGACATTCGTGCTGATGACGCAGGTCGCGATCTTGCTCGGGTCGATCGGGCTGTGGGAGATCGCGGGGCGGCTGAAGTGGATCGATGTGCTGCTCTTCAGCTACCCGAGTAAGATCGTCGGGCTGTTATGGGATAACCTGCTGGAGGGTGAGCTGTTACCTCATGTCGGCGTCACCGTCGTGGAGACGATCTTCGGATTCCTGCTGGGAACACTATGTGGCACATCGCTTGCAGCGATCATCTGGTGGTCACCGTTCCTCGCGAAGGTGCTGGACCCGTATATCGTCGTCCTGAATAGCATGCCGAAGGTGGCGCTCGGGCCGATCTTCATCGTCGCTATCGGACCAGGACTCGGCTCTGTGATCGCGATGGCGCTGGCGATCACGGTCATCATCACAACACTCGTCGTCTACTCAAGCTTCAAGGAAGTGGATGCGAACTATATCAAGGTCGTGCGACTATTCGGCGGGACGCGGGCGACTGTATTCCGCAGGGTCATCCTGCCGGCATCCTTCCCGACGATCGTGTCGACGCTCAAGGTGAATGTCGGTCTCGCTTGGGTAGGGGTGATCGTGGGGGAATTCCTTGTAGCGAAGCAGGGACTTGGATACTTGATCATATACGGGTTCCAAGTGTTTAACTTCACGCTCGTCATCGGCAGTCTGTTCGTCATCGCGATCGCCGCGACGCTCATGTATCAAGCGGTCGCCTATATGGAGAGCAAGCTGTCAGGTCGACTGTGATATGATACCGTGCGTCGTGCAGGTGGAGCAAGCTGTCAGGTCGACTGTGATATGATACCGTGCGTCGTGCAGGTGGAGCAAGCTGTCAGGTCGACTGTGATATGATACCGTGCGTTATGCAGGTGGAGTAAGCAGTCAGGTCGACTGATGTGCCACCGCGCAGAGTGCCGTCATGAACACCACAGGTGCAAGCTTACCGACAGCCGTCCTGTACACAACTCAGCGCGAGGAGATGTGCAGCTGCACATAGAGAATACGAAGACTGAAGGGATCCATCTCTCTTCAGTCTTTGCTTTGGATGACGAGCAGCTTACCCGTCGATAGCGCGATCGTACCGTACGGTTCCGTAAGCTCATTACTAATCCCTCTCGTCTGACCTCTGACGAGTTCGGCATCTTGCAGCGGGTATCGGAATCCGCTCAGTGTGATGCCGGTTACCCGCTCTGTAAGAGGGAGAAGGGAGACATACTGGTAGCCGCTACGGGTGATCGTCATGTGGCTCGTCGCCAGTCGAATCTCGTTGTTCGCATCGATGAGCGCGGCGGACACTCCTTGGCGCTCCGTCATCTCTAATAGCTGAACGTTAGCGATCGTATGATCGAGCCGCGTACCGGTAGCGCCGAGTATGAGGAGCTCTTGCACACCGCACGTCAGAGCATATTCGACCGCCATCTCGGTATCGGTGAGATCCTTCCATACCGGATCACAGGCATTCACTTGCTCGCTGATCTCGCTGATCTCGGCGAGTTGTTCTGGACTGATCGAATCGAAGTCGCCGATCGCCATGTGAGGTCGTATGCCGTGTCGAACGGCGAACCACGCCCCGCGGTCAGCTGCGATCACCAGATCGTCAGGATGGAGGAACGAGTGCACCCACTCGCCTAACTGGCCTCCGCTTAGGACCACTGCTCGTTGCATCGTCTGCATCATGGATACTCTATCCCTTCAGTATGTGCTTGTTATGAATTCTGATAAATATGATGATCGGCATCGTCATCCCGCAGCATCTTCGACCGTCTCTGGTTTGGATTCGGGCAGCAGTACGGTGAACTGAGTACCCATGCCTCTTTCGCTATCTGCGAGAATCTTACCGCCTAATGCGTGGATTATATTATAGCATACCATGAGACCGAGTCCCGTCCCGTGTTCCTTTGTCGAATAGAACGGCATGCCGAGCGTTTCGAGCTGTTCCTTAGACATTCCGACACCGTTATCCTTGATGACGATGGCGAGGTGTCCCTTGATGCGTTCGATGTTGGTTTCGACTGTGCCCCCTGCTGGATTCGCTTCGATGGCGTTCTTGATCAGATTCAGAAACACCTGTTTGATCTTTTCTTCGTTACCATGGACCCAGTATTCGCCTGGTTGTTCTCTGTCGATGATATGAACATTTCTCATGATCGCATAAGGGATGATCGAGTCTTTGACCGATGCGAGTATCTTGTATACATTAACCAAACTCACGTGATCAGCGGTCGGTCTAGCTAGTGTCAAGTATTCGGATATGATGTCCTGCGCCCGATCCATCTCCGTGAGCATCATCAAGATATAGCTGCGGTGTCTGCTAGAGGTCTCCGGTGAATCATGCATGAGCTGAAGGAATCCGCGAACGACTGTCATCGGGTTACGTACTTCATGAGCGACGGAGGCAGCAAGCTGTCCGACGACCTTCATCTTCTCAGAGCGTTGAACCTCTGCCATCAGGCGATCGCGTTCGATGAAGAATTCGATCATGTATGCCGATAGCCATGCGCAGCATAGATTCAGTGAGATATAACAGAGGTACAGGGGGAGAAGATCATGCGTGAAGCTAGGGTGAATCAACCAGTGTGCCAGGAGTAACGATGAAGTATTCAGTATAGTAAGTATCATGATGGAGGCAAAGCGATACGTGATGAGCCACCTACGCAGGTGAAACAGTCCGATGATTACCAGTGTGAACCCGTAAGCGATGAAGTAGATAGGTATGGGAAGTGGATAGCTGAGATCGGTCACCATGCTCAAGCCTAGGCATAGGCCCATCGCCAGACTGACGAATAGTCCGACCATCATGCCGCCATAGGCGAAAGCGATAACCCAAGGGACTGTCGTAATGTAGAACATGAGATCGGGGAAGATCTGGATCGGGTTCGTCATACAGATAACGGCCGATACGGCACAGACGACGGTGAACGCGGTTTTACGGCCGGTCTCCTTACTAATCATCGAGCGGAACCAAGCGTGATACAGGATGAGAGGAAAAATGACGAACAACACCTGCAACAGCAAATTGGTCATAGGCATTTTCCTTCCAGTGAAAATGATGAGTAGCAAATGTGGACGATATAGAGCAACGCGACGAAAATAAGGGTAATCGTGGAAAAAGAAGGGTTGTCCTACATGAGTTCGACGACAAGCTGCAGAATCCTGCTGTACATGGACAAACTCTTACGCCAATTGCTATAATGAATGCTACCGAAATGCGATAGGGAGATGAAGAACTGTGGCGGAACAAGTACAACCTACATACCCGCTTCTTGCGATATGGAGACATCCTAGACTGGCGATGCGCAAGCTGATCGATCAGAGGAGCGTGCTCCCGGCTTATGTGTTCGCAGCTGCGAGTGGGATCGTGAATGCGTTCGAATTCGTTCAGACAAGCGAACTCGATGACCGTCTCGCGAACGAGACGGTGAAGCTGGCTGTAACGGTCGGTGCTGGTATTGTGTCAGGTGTGGTCTTTTTATTCATCTTATCTATGTTGTTCATGTTCTTCGGTCGTTGGCTTGGGGGGCAGGGAAGCTATTCTCAGCTGAACACAGCTGTAGGCTGGGCGATGCTCCCATTCGTCGGTAGCCTGGTCATCGCGCTGATCGAGTACGGGCTATATGGCGGCGCTTATCTGGCGGGTGGAGAATTACTTGCTGAGGCTCAGGCTGCTCATGCGACGGTGGCTCTCATCCTACTGCTCGCGAAGCTCGTATTCGCAGTCTATGCGATCATCTTCCTCGTGGCGGGGCTCACGGAAGCGCATCGCATCACGCTGTCGCAGGGCGCTGGGACGCTGCTTATCTTCGTCATCCTGTATGTCGTGTTCTGGATTGCGGTACAGGCGTTCTCGGCGGATATCTAACGGGTAACGGCTCGTTCGTCTGTTCATCCTAGTGCACGGTGTCTGCTGAATTGTATCTGCGAAGCATATACTAAGGATATGACAACGACATGAGCTTCGTAGACGAGGAGGAGCAGGCAGATGACAGACGAATCACTCGTATGGCTACAACAGGAAAGTGCAGGGACATTCTTCGATTATATCGGTGGACGTATCATTAGTGTCTCGGATGGCGGGGTGACAGGAGAGGTGGCGATCGAGCCCCATCATCTGAATCATATGGCGATCACACATGGCGGTGTCTATGCTTCGATGCTGGATCATGTGATGGGGTATGCGGCCTATCATTCGCGACCTCAGGCGCGGGTCGTGACGACGAATCTGACGATCCATTATGTCGCGCCGGTCCGTAGCGGAGTGATGAAGGTGACGGGTCAGGTCGTCCATGCTACGAGGAATATGCTGACAGCTGAAGGCCGTATCTATGATGAACGAGGAGAGCTGGCTGCGCTCGCGACTGCTGCATATCGGGCGAAGGAATAGCTGAGGCGATGTGATGGGAAGACCCATGGTAAGACCATGGTTCATCCTGAAGACTCATCCTCTTTGTCTGAATTGGAGCTGTCTGTCGCTTTCCACGCAGGATCGCCGATCTGGTGCAGCTTTTTATTCGCTTGATAGATACTCCATGGGATGGCCCATGTGAGGAACGTACAGATGAATGCCGGCCATGTTGGAAGCCGATCCCATAACATGATTAGATCCCTCCTATTATTCCATATACCTGTCAGCACTCTAGAGGAGGGGTTCTAGTCCTTATAACGAACCCCTCACCTTTCCCTTGTTCTGCTCCTTATCTGCTCTTGATGATCACCCCCGAGGTTCGAATCTGCGCCTCAGGCTTGATGGTGATGTCACTCTTCGTGAAGTACTTCATCCCTGTCTCCCAATCGTTCTTAACGGATACCCATAGCTTGGGATACCTCTTGCTCAAATACTCACTTAGACCGAGGACGTCTGTCTCATATTCCTTCTGGCATTTGATCACGGCGCGTTCCGTCAGACGAACAAGCTCGTCTTCGATCAAGCTCTCCAATTCCTCTAGCACGCCAGGATGGAAGAAATCCGCTTGCTCGAAAGTCTCGCTAATATTGCCCTCGACTTTGATCTTGATCGTAACCTTGAGGTTCTCCGGCGTCGGATCTTCAAGCTCGATCGAGGATTTCACTTTGGTAATGTTGTAGGTGAAGATGCCGTCGCGGAACTTCGCCTTGATCGCACCGCTATAGTATTCGCCTGTGATCAGGTTACGCCCTTCGACATCTTCACCGTCCAGCGCACCGACCATGCGGTTATCTTCGCTAGAGAACACGGCATTCCCGACGATGCTCACATCCTGCTTGCCGGGTACGACGTGCAAGGCGGTGAAGCTCCGCCTAGACAGCATGCGCTCGTGAATGTCGCCTAGCTGAGATTCTGGGATGACTCTTGAGCTCTTCTCCATGTTCGCGATGATCCGATCCAAGTAGAAAGCCGGAAGCTTAATGTCAGGAGGTGCGGCATCTAGTGCTACCTTAGCCATACCCTTCACGACGTACACCCGCGTGTTCCGTCGCATCTCAGGAGAGCGAATGAAGAAATCGATAAGCTCACGAAACCCTTCCGACTTCGCGACCTCCTCCGAGAAGAGTACCGCCTTCTGATGCTCAAAGAACGGGACGCGTGGCGATCTTGCTGCGATAAATTTGACCACTTCCATCATCGTGTTCCCTTCGCTGGAGATATTCCAGTAAGCTTGTTGCTGACCACCACCACTCTTCCCGCTAGCTTGTTGGATGTTCGAAGGGGAGACCTGTTGGAAGGTCATCCGATATGTTCTCTCCCCCTCTGGAGCCTGTGTAGCGTCCTCAGCGGAGCTCGAATCCTTACTCCCTGCTACGTCGATCGCCACGCCGACGATAAATCCGACGTCCTCGATCTCTCTGCGATCCCAACAGCCGGTGAGAAGGATGCATAGCACGAGACAGAGCAATCTAACCATGGGCGGTCCTCCTCTTAACGCGATCGGCGATCAGCAGGATGATCGGCAGAGGAATCGCGACAGCGAATAGGGCGATCGCGGCCCAAGAGCTCATGGATAGAATCTCAACTTCATTCCTCGGGATCATGGATAGGAAATAGCCGATCGGCGCGAGTGATAGGATCCAGGTGATCTTGCTCACTTTCTGGAAGATGGATTCTAACATCATCGTAGATATGTCTAGTGCGAATACCCCAGATGTGAAGATCGCCAACATCCAGACAGCGAAGAAGATCGATTGTAGCCGTTCGAAGAAGCCGCCCGGAACTTCTGCTTCCTTCGCCATCTCGATCGTCGGGAATATCGTATTGATCGTCGTATATAGTCCGAGTACTCCGACAGAGAAGATAAACACAAGGATATATAGGGTGATAACGACAGAAGTCCCGATCATGATCATGCGCGGGATCTTAGGAGAAGTCTTCGCTAGATACCCGTAGAACAGGAAGATGATGATGCCGTTATAGCTGGGCAACGCGGTAGCCGTCCCGCGAACGATATCACGCCAGTCAGCCGTGAAGTATGGCTCGAGGTTGTCCCACCTCATGTGTCCCAGGTTGAACAGGAAGATGATGATGAGTATGCCTATGATGATCGGTAAGAACAGTAAGCAGATCCGCATGATCGCGATGCGGAGACCGGCGACACAGTATATGATGACGAGTGCGAAGATAAGGATCAGCACCTCGATGGGTGTTAGATCGAAGAAATATAGCTTGGCCAGCATACCAGTGATCCGAAGAACGACGGCTAAGTATGCGAGCCCGATCAAGGCTAGCAGTAGGAATATGAACCTCGTGATCCATATGCCGAGCAATTGGTTGGAGATCGATAGGAGGCTCTGTCCGGGAAATCGGTTGATCACCTGGCCGATGAGCGCCCCTATCCCGAGCATCACGATCCCGCTTATGAGGATGACGAGCCAGCCGTCGCTTGAGCCCATGATCTCGGCCACTATCTTCGGTAATGTCAGGATGCCCACCCCTAACTGCATGGTCGTGACGATGATGGGGATATCCGTCGTTCTTATCTGATCGTAGTCGTATACGCTCACGGTGTCGGTCTCCTCCTAGATCGTGTCTTGTCCTGTGGTTCTGTCAGTCGTGTTCTACGCCTCATCAGGGTCAGTGGGAAACGAAGGATCATCGATTTCCAGTCGGTTATCGTACCTGGTGCCAGTGGTGCTGAGTATGGGATGCCCAACACATGTAAGTTGGTGATATGGATGCTGAATGCGATGAAGCACAGCATGATGCCGTACAATCCGAACACCGTCGCGGCTGCCATGAAGGAAAATCGGAGCAACCGCAGTGAAGAAGCAAACGCATAAGAAGGCATCGTAAAAGAAGAGATAGCCGTGAGTGCGACGACGATGACCATAATCGGACTGACCACTCCGGCTTGCACCGCTGCCTCGCCGATGACGAGTCCACCGACGATCCCAATCGTCTGTCCGATCGGTGTCGGCAAGCGAATGCCCGCCTCCCGGAGAATCTCCATCGTGAATTCCATCATGTAAGCTTCGACGAATGCGGGAAAAGGTACGCCTTCGCGCGTACCGGCGATCGAGAATGCTAGCTTGGTAGGGATGAGCCCATGATGGTATTCGATGAGCGCGATATACAGAGCAGGCAGGAATATCGAGATGATGGCCGCGATGTGCCGAAGGATACGGAGAAATGACGAGATGGGCCATCGATCATAATCGTCCTCTTGAGATTTCAGATGGTGGGACAGTGTAACTGGCGCGATGAGCGCGAATGGCGTCCCGTCGACGAGGATGACCGCTCTCCCGTTCACGAGACCGGATACGGCTCGATCCGGACGTTCGGTATTCTGAAGCTGTGGGAATGGAGACAGGAAGCTATCCTCGATCCATTGCTCGATCGTACCGGTCTCTGGCACGGTATCCACGATGATAGATGATATGCGTCGCTCTAGCTCATCGACCAGTTCGATACGCGCGATGCCAGAGATATACAGGATGATGACCTTCTTACGTGATCGCTTCCCGACGGTGAGAGATCTGACGTGGAGATTAGGATCCATCAGCTTACGACGGACTAGCGACAAGTTCACGGCGATATTCTCGATGAATCCGTCACGCGGTCCACGTACGACCTTCTCGGAAGGCGCCTCCTCGATATTACGCTCCTTCCAACCGGGTGTATCCAGGAGGAGGACCTGCTTCGTGCCATCGAGAAACAAGGCAGTCTGTCCTTCGAGCATCTTCAGTACAACATCATCGAGCGTGAAAGCGTTCTGCAGATGAGCGATCGGTAGGATGGTATCCCTTAACTGCATGAAGATCTCGTTCGCGCTTTGGTGCGGATGGAAGGTTTGTGAGCAGCCTTGAATGCTCTGAATGACCGATTCATTCAACAGCTTCATATCAACTAGCTCTTCCATGAACACGAGGCCGCAGGCAGGTCCGTTCGGCCCGATCGTGATCTTGCGCGTGACTAGGTCAGTCGGAGAGCCGAGAAGCTTGCGGATATTGTCTATATTTTCGTGAACGGTGGAGTATAGACTGCGCTTAAAGTTTTCTTGATTCTGTTGGCCGTTCACTCGAATCGCCACCTTAACAGTTCTTCCCCTATATATGGTTATCATGTACGGTTCTTCCGGTAAATATGAGCGAGGGTAGTGGAGAGGATTCGGAGGGAAGAAAGAGGCATCGTTAGAAGTTGTCCGTACATATATTGGGAATACATCGATCTATTAATTCCATGAAGGGTGAGGAACGGGGTGAACGGAGTGGACCAACCGATATATTACGTAGCGCTCGGAGACTCGCTGACTGAAGGCTTTGGTGTACCCGTGGAAGACAGCTTCGTGCAGGTGTATCGGTCGATCATGTCGCAGCGGCTTGGCAGGAGAGTGCATGTGCATCAGGCCGGTGTGACCGGTGAGACGACGCAGGATATATGGCAACGGTTGACGACAGATAATCGGCTGCAGGAGGCGGTTCGGGAGGCGCATATCCTCAGTCTGACGGCAGGTGGGAACGATCTATTGATCGCGGCGAGGGAATTTCTCGCGAAGCGCGACCCGCAGGTGCTGAAGGCGGCACTTCGCGAATATTCACATGATATCGGGAAGATCATCGAGGCGATCAAGCAGCTCAGGACGGACGAAGATGCACGAGACGTTCAAGTAAGACCGCTCGTCATGCGTATCATGAATCTGTATAATCCGTTTCCGATCTTCGAGGAGACGGTCTATTGGGTAGGTCGCTTCAACAAGGAGTGGCGAGTCTATGAGACACCGTACATCCGTGTCGTCGACGTCTATCATGCTTTCCTGTATCGAATCGATGAGCTGATCGGCGAGGATATGGTGCATCCGAATAAGTTAGGTTATCGCGTGATGGCGGAGACAGCTGATGCGGTCGGATATAACGGACTGGAAGCTCCAGAAGACTGTGACAGTTGATGTGTATGGAGGTGCGAGAGATAGGTATAGAAGACATGTGGCATGCCATCTCTATCTGACGGCTTTTACGCGATCGGTTTTTTGTTGCTGGGTGGCGGCTTTGCCGTCTTCTGTTTTCATGATGATCGTTCCCTCGAAGACAGCACCCTCGGCGATCTGAATCTTCGCGACATCGAGATCGCCGTATATCTTGCCGCTGTCTGAGACGAACAGCGTGCCGCCTGTCGTGACGGTGCCATGGATCTTACCTGCGTGATAGATGTTCGATGCTCTGACGTTCGAGTGTAGGACAGCGGTTTCCCCGATGTATAGATCGCCCTTGCACTCGATGTCGCCGCGCACGGTCCCGTCAACGCGGATGCTGGCATTGCTCTGTAGCTTTCCTTCGATCGTCGTACCTGTACCGATCACAGTATCGGTCGTCTGGGGCTTGAGATCCTTGATGTGCGTCACTTTACGCATGTGTTACCCTCCTTAGGTTCAGTCTGGGATATAAGGTCTCGGGTCGATCGGTGATCCATGCTTATGCACCTCGTAATGTAGATGCGGGCCGGTGCTTCTCCCGGTCGATCCCATGAGTCCGATTAACTCTCCTTTCACAACGTGATCGTCGCGGTCGACTAGTATATCGTTCAGATGTGCATAGAGTGTTCGTACTCCTAGTGAATGGTCGATGATGATATAGTTACCCAGGTTGCTCGTTCGGCCTGTTTCAGCGATGACACCTGTGGCGGCTGCGTAGATCTCATCATTCTTATCCCCCTCGATGTCGATTCCGCTATGGAATGCTGAACGACGTGTGAACGGATCCAATCGGTATCCATAGCCTGAGCTGAGCTGTCCGCCTTCTGCTGGCCATATCGATGGGGTGATCGTATCGAGATAATGTAGGTGTTCGAGCTCGGCGATCAGCTGACTCAATCTATCTGACATGTGTGCCAGTGATCGTGATAACGCGCTCAGAGACTGCCCTGTCACTTCGGCGAGTTCTAAGATCTGTTCCGGCTCCGCCTGTTGGAACGCTCCTCCCGCAGCCTGGACAGGCTTATCCTCATCCTCCACAGCGCTTGACATGCTTAACCCCGTTAATGCTTCGATCTCGCTCTCGAGCTGCTGAAGCTCAAGCAGTCTGGTACGGACTTCCTCTGTCTGTTCGGTCAGTAGGATGATCTCCTGTTGCAGCCGTTCGATACGGTCGTCTCTGATCATTAATTGTTGCTCATGGGAGTGGTTGCCCGCGGCGATCTGGTTCTCTAGTCGGTCGACCGTTCCGTCATATGCGTGCTTCTTCCAACCTAGCCAGATGAAGAAAGCGATGAGCAAGCTTAGCCAAGCGGCCAGTATGACAAGGATCGTGGTCCGTGATGTGCGGAACCGGCGAACGCTGCGGTCGGCTTCCGGCACGACGATGACCGTCAGATTCTTCTTCCTCATGCACACATCCTCCCTTGTTCGCTATATATATTCACCGCAACTCTATGTATGTCCGTAATATAAGAGGTTAACCGTATAAAATTCCATCAAGTGGACGGTCAACCACGCTGGGTGAGACTTAGCAGCATATGATGCATGGACAGACTGAAGGGAGGTGTCTGATATCGATGATCGCACCGACGAAGGAAAATATGCGGAAGCTGACAGGCAAGCGGGTTGTCGCCGTACGGAAGGATGGATCGATCGTATCGGGTAAATTAGTCCGTATCAACAACCGTTATGCGATACGTCCGCAGCGCAAGGCTGCGAAGACGAAAGCGATAATCCCGCTTGTCCTATTCGACTTGCTAGCGATCGGCACGGCGCCGTATTATTATGGTCCGTACGGTCCGTATGGTCCATACAATCCTTACTCTCCCTATGGCCCTGTGTATTACTATTAAGCCAAGTGCCCCCGGTCTTAGGAAGATCGGGGGTGAATGGGACGAAGCGGTGGTAGGTGAACGGGGCGTTTCGCAGCAGTGCGGCTGAAGCTTCGCCGTCCGCAGCATGGTGTTGCCGCGGACGGCTGGTCGTCAGCCGGATGAGATGGGGTTAGTCGTGGAATTTACGTGTGATGATGACGAGTAATATGAACAACACTAGGATGGAACCAGCGGATGTGTAAGCGCCGGCTACCTTAGGCTTATGATGATAGGGAGCCATATTAGGTGCCATGTTCGGTCCCATGTTCGGAGACATGGGGCCGTAACCGAGCGGACTGACTTTACCGCCGAGTGGGCTGACGTTGCTCGCTAACGGGCTGACCTTGCCTCCTAGCGGGCTAACGTTACTGCTTAGCGGGCTAATGTTGCTGGCAGCCGGACTTACATACATCGGACCCATATTACCTGGGTAGTGAGCATTGGCCATATGATCCATTCGTGTGCGACCTCCTTTCATGATAGAACAATACATCATATGGGGGTCGGCTGATTTCCGATTGGATAGATGTCCTGTAGGCGTTGAAGTTTCAACGTGGACAAGCTGTCGTTTCCGCACCGCGCGATGCTCCCAACGCGCGGTAGTCGGCGTTACATGACGCTGGTCAACCCGAGTCGTTATGCTACGGGCTCGCGATTATATCTGGATTCCCACTTCTTGCCGAGTATCCACATGACGATGAAGAGCACGAGGATGAGAGCGATCTTCCAGGGTGAGCGGATGATCGAGGCGAGGTCGTATCCTGCCAGCGTGATCATGAAGACAAGCAGTGACTTGCCGAGACATAATGCAAGGATGTAAGTTCTGATCGGAATCGTGCTTAAGCCTGAGATCGCATTCACGAGCGCAGATGGTGTGAACGGAAGACTATACGCGATGAGCAGAGGAGTGAAGCCGCGATGCGCCAGCCATCGAAACATCGACTGCGTCTTCGGATAGCGTCGCTGGAGAGCGGCGCTGAATCTAGCTCCGAATAGTCGGAAGAATAAGAATACGAGGATCGCCCCGACGGTCGAGCCGATCCAGGATAGTAAGAAGCCTTGCCATAGACCATAAGCAGTTGCATTCGCAACAAGGATCACGATGAGAGGCAGGAAGGGCAGCAGAGCCTCGATAAGCGGAAGGATAACCCCCGGTAGAGGTCCTAGCGATCCCATATAATCAAACCAACTTAATATTTCTTCCACTGTTAATTGCTTTAACCACTCAATCCAAGACACTGAACTTCTCTCCATTCTTTTCGTGTCGAACATAGCAAAACCTATCGCTATATCTTAGCACGGAAAGGAATCCTCTCTCAACTTTGCGGCGTTCCGGTTCGGAAGTGTGAAAGGAGACTGTCGCTGTGTGCCTGATCCAGGCTACAAGAAGAATCTGTCGCAGTGTGAATGATCTGGTGTATAGAAGGAATCTGTCGCAGGGTGCCTCCATGATTCATCCATTGTGGTCGAAATCCCGAAATCTTGTTAGGTAATATGACGTACATAAGTGATAAGTGGAGATGATCAGCGTATGAGGTTTAGAGCGGATTTGTTTATCGGGGGGATAAAAAGAATGAATTAGCGGGCATATCCGTCTGGTGATACAATGATAACACCGATAGATAGGGGAATCCTAACGTTAAATGGTGAGGTAACTGTACATGTAGTGTAAGTTGTATTCAAAATAATGACAGAGAGGTTGCGCAACATGACGAATATCCCGATTAATCAAGGTCTATATGACTCCCGATATGAACATGATGCGTGTGGTATGGGGTTCGTCGCTCATATCAAAGGCGAACAATCGCATGATATCGTACGGCAAGCCCTGACGATGCTAACGAGCTTAGAACACCGCGGCGGACAAGGAGCGGAAGTGAATACGGGCGACGGTGCGGGGATCCTGCTACAGCTTCCGCACCGGTTCTTCAAGGAGGAGCTTGCGGAGCAAGGTGTAGAGCTTCCAGAGCCAGGCATGTACGGAGTGGGTATGGTGTTCATGCCGATCGAGCCGGAAGAGCGAGGCAGATGTGAGCAGTTGCTAGAGTCGATCGTGAGGGAAGAAGGTCAGGAGGTGCTCGGTTGGCGGACGGTTCCGACGGATGATGCGCGACTCGGAGAAGCGGCCAAGGCGGCGCAGCCATCGATCAGGCAGATCTTCATCGGAGCCAAGGGCGAATTCAGCGATGAGCTCGCATTTGAACGGAAGCTGTACGTGATCCGCAAGCTGGCAGAGCATCGCATCGGAGCGGTTGACGGAAGGCTAGGTCACGAGGCTTTCTACTGCTGCAGTCTATCATCGCGTACGATCGTGTATAAGGGGATGCTGACGACTGAGCAAGTAGATGCGTACTATCTCGATCTACGAGATACGAGGGTCGTGTCGGCGTTGGCACTTGTGCACTCAAGGTTCAGCACGAACACGTTCCCAAGCTGGGATCGCGCCCACCCGTACCGTTATCTCATCCATAATGGGGAGATTAATACGCTTCGCGGTAACTTGAACTGGATGAGAGCACGGCAAGCGCTGTGCGCATCAGATCTGTTCGGAGAAGATCTACAGAAGATTATGCCTATTATCGATCAGGAAGGCAGCGACTCGGCGATGTTCGATAATACGCTGGAATTCTTGTACCTAGCGGGCCGTTCTCTGCCTCACGCTGCGATGATGATGGTACCTGAGCCGTGGGCGAAGCACGAGACGATGGATGCGAGGAAGAAAGCGTTCTACGAATATCACAGCATGCTGATGGAGCCATGGGATGGGCCTGCAGCGATGTCGTTTACCGATGGTAAGGTGATCGGTGCGATCCTGGATCGTAATGGCTTGCGGCCTTCGCGTTACTATATTACGAGCGATGATCGGATCATCCTATCCTCTGAAGTAGGCGTGCTAGACGTACCGCCGGAGATCGTCGTGAAGAAGGATCGACTGTATCCAGGTCGCATGCTGCTCGTCGACACGGTGGAGGGACGCATCATCTCTGACGAGGAGCTGAAGCTGAAGATTGCTTCAGAACAGCCTTATGAGGAGTGGCTGAAGGAGCATCTGATCGACCTGGATGATCTACCTGATCCGCTAGTCGGATCAGAGGATGGTAGCGTAGCAGGGGCCGAGAGAGATAGAGATACGCAGTCTGAGATTGCTGCTGGGCTGGCGAGAGATGATGGAGAGATCTCCCGTGTGAGCGTGCGGAGTGGGAGAGAAGGCGGGATAGAGAACGAGAACGATAGAGATAGAGAGCCTGAATATGCGATGGTGCGGACGGAGAGAGATGGTGGAGAGAGCCCGCATTCGAATGTTAGGATGGAGAGGGGCGTGCAATCTGATGCGGCGTTGGAGAAGGAGAGAGACGATGGTCGGGTTGAGCTAGCGACAAGAGGTGACGGTGATCGGATTAGAACACAGCAGTTGGCGCATGGGTATACGTACGAGGAGCTCGTCAAGCTGATCGAGCCGATGGCACGAGAAGGTGCCGAATCGATCGGGGCGATGGGCATGGACTCGCCGCTGGCAGTGTTGTCGAGCAAGCCGCAGAACCTGTTCAACTACTTCAAGCAGTTATTTGCACAAGTGACGAACCCGCCTATCGATGCAATCCGAGAAGAGATTGTCACATCGACGATCACGACGCTTGGTAGCGAAGGTAACCTGCTTGCTCCACGGCCTGAGAGCTGCCGGATGATCAGGCTGGATTATCCGATCATCACGAATGAGCAGGTACGGAAGCTGCGTGCTCTGGATCGTGCGGGATTAAAGTCGGCGGTACTGCCGATCTTGTACCCGGTGACGGGAGGTCACTCAGCTATGGAGCAAGCTCTCGAGCAGCTGTTCGTAGCTGCTGATGAGCGAATAGAGCAAGGTGTGAACATTCTCATGCTAACGGATCGTGGATTAGATGCTGAGCTTGCTGCGATCCCATCTTTGCTCGCGATGGCAGGCTTACATCACCACTTGATCCGTCAAGGTACTCGGGCGAACGTAAGCATCATCATGGAGACTGGAGAGGCACGCGAAGTCCATCACTTCGCAACACTGCTCGGCTATGGTGCGGGAGCGGTGAATCCTTACCTAGCGTTCGAATCGATCGGTCAGATGATCGAGGAGCAGCTCCTATCGGACGTTACGTATGAACAGGCAGTTAGGAACTATGTGAAGGCATCGGTCAAAGGAATCATCAAAGTGTTATCCAAGATGGGCATCTCAACGATCCAATCCTACCGCGGCGCACAGATCTTCGAGGCGATCGGTATCTCTAAGGACGTGATCGATCGATATTTCACTTGGACGCCTACGAGGATCGGTGGCATCGGGCTTGATACGATACACGAAGAAGTGAGACTTAGACATGAGCGGGCATTCGCGATAAGAGGTGGTGCAGAGACAGCACTCGACAGTGGCGGTGAGTATCAATGGCGAAGCGATGGCGAGGAGCATCTGTATAATCCGAGGACGATCCACACGTTGCAGCAGGCCTGTCGGACTGGAGATTACGAGCTGTTCAAGCAATATAGCGGCATGATCGATGAGCATGAACAGCAGCACATCACACTACGAGGCTTGCTGGAGTTGAGGAAGAGGGACGAGGCGATACCGATCGAAGAGGTTGAGCCGATCGAGTCGATTCTTCGCAGATTCAAGACTGGCGCGATGTCTTACGGCTCGATCAGTCAAGAAGCGCATGAGAGTCTCGCGATCGCGATGAATCGGGTCGGTGGCAAGTCGAATACCGGTGAAGGCGGTGAGCATCCATCGCGCTTCACAGACTTAAGACGTAGTGCGATCAAGCAAGTGGCATCTGGGCGATTCGGCGTGACGAGTCATTATCTCGTGAATGCTGATGAGATCCAGATCAAGATGGCGCAAGGTGCCAAGCCTGGAGAGGGCGGTCAGCTGCCGGGCAAGAAGGTATATCCGTGGGTAGCAGAAGTACGTGGTTCGACCCCGGGTGTTGGCCTGATCTCTCCTCCGCCGCACCATGACATCTATTCGATAGAGGACCTGGCAGAGCTGATCCATGATATGAAGAATGCGAATCCTCGCGCCCGTATTAATGTAAAGCTCGTATCCGAAGTCGGGGTCGGTACGATCGCAGCCGGTGTTGCGAAGGGTCACGCGGATGTCATCTTGATCAGCGGGTATGACGGTGGTACAGGTGCTGCCCCACGCACCAGCATCAAGCATGCCGGACTACCGTGGGAGCTGGGCCTCGCAGAAGCGCATCAGACGCTCGTGCTGAACAAGCTTCGCGATCGGGTGACGCTTGAAACGGACGGTAAGCTGATGACTGGACGCGATGTCGTGGTCGCCGCGCTGCTCGGCGCTGAGGAGTTCGGCTTCTCGACTGCACCGCTCGTCGCACTTGGCTGCGTCATGATGCGGGTGTGCAACCTGGATACTTGCCCAGTCGGCATCGCGACGCAGAACCCCGAGCTTCGTAAGAAGTTCGCTGGTGATCCTGAGCATGTTGAGAACTTCATGCGATTCATCGCGCAGGAAGTGCGTGAATGGCTGGCGATACTCGGTGTGCGGAAGCTAACGGAGCTAGTAGGCCGTACGGACCTGTTAGAGCCGAAGCAGGCGATCGACCACTGGAAGGCGCGGAACCTCGATCTTACGCCGCTGCTTCATCAGCCGGATATGCCGGCAGAGGTCGGTCGATACTGCCAGACGTCGCAGGATCATGGGCTTGCGCATTCGCTTGATATGCAGGAGCTGCTATCGATCTGCGAGCCCGCGTTAGAACGGAAGGAACAGGTGAACGCGATCATGCCGATCCAGAATACGAATCGAGTCGTCGGTACTCTACTTGGTAGTGAAGTGACGAGACGATATGGTGCGGAAGGGCTGCCGGAAGACACGATATGCTTACGATTCCGAGGATCGGCCGGCCAGAGCTTCGGGGCCTTCATCCCGAAGGGGATGACGCTATCGCTAGAAGGGGACGCGAATGACTACATCGGTAAAGGGTTGTCCGGTGGTAAGATCGTCGTCTACCCTCCAGAGAAGCGGATGTTCACACCTGAGGAGAATATCATCATCGGCAACGTCGCGTTCTACGGTGCGACGAGCGGTGAGGCTTATATCCGAGGTATCGCAGGCGAGCGCTTCGCAGTGAGGAACTCAGGCCTAAGCGCGGTTGTTGAAGGGGTCGGTGATCATGGTTGTGAATATATGACGGGTGGGCGGATCGTGATACTAGGGCCGACCGGACGCAACTTCGCAGCGGGCATGTCAGGAGGGATCGCCTACGTGCTTGATCTGAACGGTGAGTTCGAGCGTCAGGTGAATCGCGAGATGGTGCTGCTGGAGAAGATCGAAGATCAGATGGAGATCGATGCTGTGATGGGGATGATTCAACGTCACGTGGCTTACACCGGTAGCGAATATGCGCAGCGCATCCTGGATGACTGGGCAGAGCTGCTGCCGAAATTCGTGAGAGTAATCCCGAAGGATTATAAGCGTATGATCGAAGCGATCGCTCGCGAGAAGGCATCCGGACTGGATGAAGCGACGGCACAGCTCGCAGCCTTCGCCGCGAACGTGACGGAGTGATGGAGGCTGGTGGGACGGAGGGTAACTGCGTCGGGTATCGTAAGCTGTGATTGCGCCGATATTGCACCGATGACCTCTAACACCAAAGCCGAGATCACGGATATTGCACCGATCACCTTTAACAATGTACCGAAGCTTATATCTGACGGCTGTCGTCACGGGCATGGTAGGCCGGGTTTATACCGATAACCTTAACACTGCACCAGAGCTTGTCTGATGGCAGTCGTTACGGTCATCGTAGGCCGGGATATGTTCGATTGTTCGTGACTGGTGCTATTACACCGATGACATCTAACACCGCACCATAGCTTACCTTGAACGGCAGCGAGTACGGGCATGGTCATAGTTGCAACCGTACCGTGCGGGTGGATTTGTAGCTGATCGGTAAGATTTATGCGCAATAGTTGAAGTGAGGAGGAGCTGCGTATGGGAAAACCAACCGGATTTATGGAATATAGCCGTGTCCTTCCTGCGGATCGTGATCCGTCGGAGCGCGTTACAGATTGGCAAGAGTTTCACACTCATCTGGATGAACAGCAGCTTCGTCTACAAGGAGCTCGCTGTATGGATTGCGGAATCCCATTCTGCCAAAGTGGCAGTCTCATCAAAGGGAGTGTTGTCGGCTGTCCGATTCATAATCTCATACCGGAGTGGAACGACTTAGTGTACCGCGGAAGATGGAGAGAAGCGCTGGAAAGACTTGAGATGACGAACAATTTCCCAGAGTTTACAGGTAGGGTGTGTCCTGCTCCATGCGAAGGGTCGTGTACTGCGGGATTGAACGGATCTCCGATCACGATCAAACAGATCGAATATGAGATTGTTGAGAGGGGATTTCGAGAAGGATGGATCAAGCCACGTCCGCCTAAGACTCGGACAGGTAAGAAGGTCGCGGTCGTCGGTTCAGGTCCTGCAGGCCTAGCTGCGGCAGCTCAGTTGAATAAGGCAGGTCATACGGTGACCGTCTATGAACGAGATGATCGGATCGGCGGGTTACTGATGTATGGCATCCCGAACATGAAGCTAGACAAGGAGAAAGTCGTGCAGCGCCGTGTCGACATCATGATCGAGGAAGGCGTGCAGTTCGTAACGAATACAGAGATCGGTAACGATATTCCGGCGGAGCAGCTTCTCGCACAGTATGATGCTGTTGTGCTATGCGGTGGAGCGACGAAGCCGCGTGATCTACCGATCGAAGGTCGCGGGCTGCAGGGCATTCATTATGCGATGGATTATCTTACGAACAGTATTAAGGACCAGATCGGCTCAGATCGGAATGATGAGGGGGAGATCACCGCTTCTGGCAAGGACGTGATCATCATCGGTGGTGGTGATACCGGTACCGACTGCATGGCGACAGCGATCCGCCAAGGCTGTGCAAGTGTCACGCAATTCCAGCATAACAAGAGTGACCCTCTGGAACGTGATACGGGTAATCCTTGGCCGTTGTTTCCGAAAGTATACAAGCTAGATTACGGTCAAGAAGAGGCGAAGGCGATCTACGGTGATGACCCGCGTAGCTTCTCGACTTCAACTGTTAGATTCGTGGGAGACGAGGATGGACATGTAAAGGAGCTGCACACGGTGCAGATTGAATTTGAATATATCGATGGCAGACGGATCGCTAAAGAGATTCCTGGCACGAAGAAGATATGGCCGGCGCAGCTTGTGTTGCTGGCGATGGGATTCCTCGGTCCAGAGGATACGATACTAGGCCAGCTGAACATCGAGCGGGATTCGAGGTCGAATGTGAAGGCTGCATACGGTAAGTATACGACGAACATCCCGGGTGTATATGCAGCCGGAGATATGCGCCGCGGCCAAAGCCTGGTCGTCTGGGCGATCGCCGAAGGACGCGGAGCAGCCCGTGCCGTCGACGAGTACCTGATGGGCTCGACGATGCTGCCCAGCTGATGTAATGGTAGCGTCAAGGCGGGTGAGAGGTGGTGCAAAGATTTTCTGCTTAAGAGAAAGTGCAGTAGAAAAGGCCTCGGCTCGCCGTACCCGCCACGATCTACTGCAAAAGTGCAGTAGAAAAGGCCTCGGCTCGCCGTACCCGCCACGATCTACTGCAAAAGTGCAGTAGAAAAGGC
>Ga0180215_1000669_pt1 | contig 41358 bp, 51 predicted proteins | sample eDN3rd37CBELigBY_FD_128871 | JGI IMG/M metagenome (GOLD analysis project Ga0180215, IMG submission 128871) | Enriched backyard soil microbial communities from Emeryville, California, USA - eDNA 3rd pass 37_C BE-Lig BY (version 2) (version 2) | ecosystem: Environmental > Terrestrial > Soil >...
AGCTCCCTACGAGCTGGTCCTGCAGGTGCATGAGACGGGCAGACTTCCGGTGGTCAACTTCGCCGCCGGCGGGGTGGCAACGCCGGCCGACGCCGCGCTCATGATGCATCTCGGCGCAGACGGCGTATTCGTCGGCTCCGGTATTTTCAAATCCGACAGCCCTGAGAAATTCGCGCGCGCAATCGTAGAAGCTACTACACATTACCAAGACTACAAGCTGATTGCGGAAGTATCCAAAAACCTTGGCACGCCGATGAAAGGCATTGAGATTTCCAAGCTTGATGCCGCTCAGCGCATGCAAGACCGCGGGATTTAATTAGCTGGTTAATAGAATAAAGAAGGGAAGGCCGACTGTGCATGTGGAGTCGGTCTTGCCTGTTAAAAGGGTGGCGAATGAGATGAGAATTGGCGTACTGGCGCTGCAGGGAGCTGTGGCGGAGCATATACGCAGTCTGCAGGCTGCCGGCGCGGAAGCCGTCGCTGTGAAACGGGTAGAACAGCTCAATGAGCTGCAGGGGCTCGTTATTCCTGGAGGCGAGAGCACGACGATCGGTAAGCTGATGCGGAAATATGATTTTATCGATGCGATCCGGCAATTCGCTTCCGAAGGCAAACCGCTATTCGGAACTTGCGCGGGTCTGATTGTGCTTGCATCAGACATTGTGGGCCAAGAGGATGCCCATTTGCAGCTTATGGATATGACTGTGCAGCGGAATGCATTCGGCAGACAGCGGGAAAGCTTTGAGACGGATTTAACGATTAAAGGCATCAACGAGCCGGTACGCGCCGTTTTTATTCGCGCTCCGCTTATTAAGAAGGTTGGCCCTTCCGTAGAAGTGCTGTCCACTTATAACGATGAAATTGTTACAGCAAGGCAGGGCCATTTGCTGGCGGCTTCTTATCATCCGGAGCTGACGGACGATTTCAGGCTTCATGCTTATTTTGTCGATATGGTAAAAGAGGCAGCTGCGGCTACAGCTTAAGCTGCGCCGGACTGCTTACACATTAGCTACTCATACTACTCCCTTTGGAGAGGGGTTCATTTAAGTGTTAGACGTAAAATTGTTAAGAAATGATTTTGAGAAGGTTGAGCAGGCGCTGCGCAACCGCGGAGCTTCGCTTGATCTTATTGCCGATTTCCCGGCTCTCGACGCGAAACGCCGCGATTTGATCCAAGAAACGGAGCAGCTTAAAAATCGCCGCAATACCGTATCGCAAGAGGTTGCGAAGATTAAGAAGTCGGGTGGAGACGCCGAGGCGCTAATCGTGGAAATGCGCGAGGTAGGCGACCGCATCAAGGCGCTGGACGATGAAATTCGCGAGCTTGAGGTTCAATTCGTCGATCTGACGATGGCGATTCCGAATATCCCGAGCGATACGGTGCCGGTCGGCGCTTCAGAAGAAGATAACGTCGAGGTGCGCAAAGTCGGCGAGGTGCGTCAATTTGATTTCGAGCCGAAGGCGCATTTTGAACTGGCGCAATCGTTGAATATTCTCGATTTCGAGCGTGCTGCCAAAGTAACAGGCTCGCGGTTTACGTTCTACCGCGGATTGGGCGCTCGCTTGGAGCGTGCGCTGATCAGCTTTATGATGGATCTGCACAGCGATAAGCACGGCTATGAAGAGATACTGCCTCCTTATATAGTCAATCGGGACAGCCTGTACGGAACAGGACAGCTGCCGAAGTTCGAAGAGGACGTATTTAAAATTTCCGATTCCGATTATTTCCTGATCCCGACGGCTGAAGTTCCGGTAACGAACTTCCACCGCGAGGAAATTTTGTCCGCTGAAGAGCTTCCGAAATATTTCGTTGCTTACAGCTCCTGCTTCCGTTCTGAGGCAGGCTCGGCCGGCCGCGATACGCGCGGCTTGATTCGCCAGCATCAGTTCAACAAGGTTGAGCTTATTAAGCTGGCGAAGCCGGAGGATTCCTATGACGAGCTGGAGAAAATGACGGCGGATGCGGAGAAGGTGCTGCAGCTGCTTGGCCTTCCTTACCGCGTGCTCGCGCTTTGTACCGGCGATATGGGCTTTACCGCTGCGAAGACATATGATTTAGAAGTATGGCTGCCAAGCGCAGGCATGTATCGCGAAATTTCGTCATGCTCCAATGTTGAGGACTTCCAGGCGAGGCGTGCGGGCATTCGCTTCCGCCGTGATGCGAAGAGCAAACCGGAATTCGTCCATACGCTTAACGGCTCGGGGCTTGCGGTGGGGCGTACATTTGCGGCGATTATCGAGAACTACCAGCAGGCGGACGGGTCGGTAACTATTCCAGAGGTGCTTCGTCCTTATATGGGCGGCATCGCATCGATTGCAGCGAGAGACCTTTAGGCTTCTAAAGTAAGCCCAGTATAACAGTGCTGGGCTTTTCTTTCCTTAAAAAGGAGTTGCATCTCCTTTTTAATTTGTGATATACTATGATTCGTTACAATTATTTTGTTTCTTGGAGAGGTACCGAAGCGGTCATAACGGGGCGGTCTTGAAAACCGTTAGGGTGCAAGCCCACGTGGGTTCGAATCCCACCCTCTCCGCCATACTTATACAAATTTCAACGCTCAGGCGCACCGCGCTTGAGCGTTTTTTGCATGTATACCGCTGTATAAAATGCGTTGGCTTTCCGCATGTTATACAATGTGGAGGTGCTTCATAATGGGCAAAACGGATGAGCTTCAAATTGATCAGCAAAGTTTGGCGGATGCTTGGCGGCAAACGCTGCCGGAGGTTATGAACAGCGCAGACCGCTGCACAGTGCTGCCGGACGAAGCGGATGCAAAGGCGCTCCGCGTCACAATTGAAACGGCGGGGCATCAGATGTATTCTTTTGATTTTAAAATTACGTATGTCGATAGCCGGGAAATTAATGTAGAGCTTATAGATGTAGAGAAGGACGATATATCGGTCGATGAACGGGCAGATATTGTCCAGCAGCTTATTAGCGATTATAAGAGGCATTTGCATGAATGCGCTCAGACGCTGCAGCAATTGACGCATGCATGAAGGAGAATGAACAATGACGAAAGCGAAAGGCACAGCAGATAAGAATTTATCCAATGTCGTAGAGGCTTTGGAGGTAGAGCCTGTGAACAGCCATCATGCGCAGCAGCTGCAGCAGGATAAAAACGACCGCAGGCATCAGGATTCATTGAACTTTGACCAGCCAACGGATTTAGAGCATCAACAGAGTTAATGAAAGGGGCGATTTTCAATGAGCAAGCAAAAAAGCGTACCGGTTCCCGAAGCCGACGTGCGGCGCAACAACAAGAACAGCGACAACGGGAGCGGCATGCAGGAGCCGTTGTCCGGCTCCAAGAAAACGAAGATGCAAAACCATACCCCTCATCATAATCCGCAGGGTTAGCTTGAAGAAAGGGCTTCTCATGCGCGGCTTTAGCCGCTCGCGAGAAGCCCTTTTTGTTATAGCTGTAATTGCCTGAAGCTGTTTTCGCTTGCTATGGCTTCAAAAGCCGCTATATTTAGTATAAAATGAAGGCTGAGCATAAGAAAGGAGATGAGCCTGCTTCATGAATAGGTTGAAACGAATTGTTGCGCCTTGCTTGGCATTGATGCTGCTTGTCATCGTTGGGTGCACATCGAATGCATCGCCTAAGGAAGCTTTGCAAAAGGCTATCGTTCATACATCCGAGGCTGATTCATACGCAATGAATATGACATTTACGCTGGAGGAGCTTGAGCTCGCCCCGAGCGGTGCACTTGCCAAAAAGCTTGGCGGTTATACCGGATTTTTAGGAATGCTTAAAAATGCGACGATTACGATGGATGCGGTCTATCAAAAGGATCCGATGCGGACCGATGTGATGCTTGAGATCGTAACAAGCGGACTTATCGAATTTAAAATTATAGTGCCTATGATTATTACTGAGCAAAACGCATACATAAGAATGCCTGAGGTTCCAATGTTCCCGCTGCCGGAATCCATTACCGGCAAATATGTTAAAATCGATCTGAATGAAATTGCTGCGGATAATGAAGCCGGCAGCATGGACGCAGCACAGCAGCTTAAAGTTGGCCATGAGCTCGTCGCGATCATGCTAAAAAGCTTTGATGACAAACCGTATTTTAGCGAGCTGAAAGCGGCTGATGCCGGGCTGCCGGACGGGATGAAGGCTGACCGGATTGTGAAGTTCCAGGCGGGAGAGGGCAATGCCGAGCAAACAGTGGATACGATCGTAAGTAAAGTGCTTCCTGAGCTTGCAACCCTTCTGCTTAGCAACGATGCAACGTTAAAGCTGCTTAAGCTGGAGCGGCAGGAGGTTGAAGATTTGCGCGCTAAGCTGGAGACAAATCGAGACGAGCTGAAGAGCAAGCTGATGAGCAGCGTGAAGATTAACGAGCTGACTGCAACCGGAGCGATTAAGGACAAGTATCTTGTGCACAACGACATGAAAATAAATGTTGAATGGACGGATGAAGCGACGAGCGAATTAACAAAGTTAGCTTTCCATATGAAAATCGCTTACTCTGATTTAAACAAAGCGCCGAAATTTGAGGAGGAGCTTCCGGAGGATACGATTACGATGAAGCAAATGCTGCAGCTGCTGCAGTTCCCGATCGATATGTAAGCGCATATGCCCCTGCTCGAAAGCGCGAGCGGGGCATTTTTTTGAGCGGATGGGAAATTATCTATATAATTGAGGTTATAGCTAAATGAAAGGTGGAAGATAGGATGGCAGCATCATTGAATCGTTATAGTAGACCCCCGTTGGCAGATTGCATTCCGGAGCTGGCTGCGTTTGCCCGCGGCGAGAAGAAGGCTACGCTTTTTATCCGCAATGGCACGTTGATTAGCGTCACGTCCGGAGAGATTCGACCTAATATTTCTGTCGCGGTATGCGGCACAAGAATTGCGTATGTCGGGCCTTATGTTGAAGGCATGATCGGGGAAGAGACGGAGGTAATCGAAGCTGAAGGAAAATATATCGCGCCAGGCTTGCTTGACGGCCACTGCCATATTGAGAGCAGCATGCTGTCCGTATCCCAGTTCGCGAATGCGGTTTTACCGCTTGGCACGACGGGCGGTTTTTTCGATCCGCATGAAATATCGAATGTGCTCGGCCTTCCAGGGCTTCGCCTTATGCTCGATGAGGCTAGACAGACGCCGCTAGCGGCCTATATGCAGGTTGCCTCGTGCGTTCCGTCTACAAACTCGGAATTCGAAACATCCGGGGCGGAATTCGGTCCGGAGGAGGTGGCGGAGGCGCTAAGCTGGGGGCCCGATATGATCGCGCTGGGCGAAGTGATGAACTTTCCGGGCGTCGTCTTCGGCGATCCGAAAATGATTGGCGAAATCCAAGCGACGCTTCGCGCAGGCAAGATTGTAGACGGCCACTATACCTGGCCTTCCGATGACGCAAGGCTTTCGGCGTATGCAGCCGCAGGCGTGTCGGGCTGTCACGAGAGCGTAAGCCCGGAGGATGCGGCGGAGCGGGTCAGGCTCGGCATGTATGCGAAGCTGCGCCGGGGCTCTGCTTGGCATGATGTGGAGGCTACGATTAAAGCCCATACGGAGATGGGGCTCGATGCCCGCCGGATGCTGCTCGTATCGGATGACCGGATATGCGATTCGTTGGTGGAAGAAGGCCATATGAACTTTATAGTCCGGCATGCGATTCAGCAAGGGGTTAAGCCGGTTACCGCTTTTCAAATGGCGACGCTGAACACGGCAGAACGCTTTGGCGTGGCTAGAGATGTCGGGTCGGTAACGCCAGGCACGATTGCCGACATTATTTTGCTTGACGGCAATTTGGCCGATGTGAATGTCGTCATGACGATCGCCTGCGGTCAGGTCGTTGCGAAGAACGGCAAAATGACGGCTCAGCTGGAGCCGTTCGATTATCCCGAGTTTGCGGTTAACTCAGTGAAGCTTTCGAGGGAGCTCACGGCTGATGACTTTACGATAGCGGCACCTGTACAAGAGGGTACGGCTAAAGTGCGCGTCGCTGAAGTTAGAGAAAACCATGTCGAGACGACAGAGGTGTTCACAGACGCGCCCGTTAAGGAAGGCAAGCTGGATATTCGTCCAGAGAGCGGGCTATGCAAAATGGCGGTATTCGAGCGGCACGGCAAGACAGGAGGCTCGGCAATCGGCTTAGTCGGCAACGTCGGCTTTAACGTACCGGCGGCGATCGCGATGACGGTAGCTCATGACAGCCATAATGTGCTCGTTATCGGAAATGACGATGCGTTAATGGCGAAAGCGGCCAATTCCGTTATTGCGATGCAAGGCGGCATTGCAGTTGCAGTTGGCGGCGAGCTTACGGAGATGCCGCTGCGGCTGGCAGGGCTAATGTCGACCAAGCCTTACGAAACGGTTGTCGCGGAGTCGAAAGCGGTTAGCGCCGCCCTAGTCAAAGCCGGCTGCACGATGAACTATGCCTTCATGACGCTTTCGTTAATTGCGCTAGTCGTCATTCCAACGCTGCACATTTCGGACACAGGCCTAATCCGCATTTCGGAGAAAGGCTTTGAGAAGGTGCCTTTGTTCGTCTAATTTAAAACCTATAAAAAAAGGAGTGCTTCCAGCGGGTGGAGGCGCTCCTTTTTGGATACTCGATTATTTAAAAAAGCGAATCGTAAGCGGATAGCGGTACAAAATTCCTTCGTTCGCGCGAATCGAAGCGATAATAACGACGATAAGCCAGAAAATGCCTAGAACAATGGATGTAAGAATACCGATAATGACAAAAATCAAAATGCCGGAAATAAAAGAGTAAATCAACATGCTGATTTGGAAATTCAGCGCTTCCTTGCCTTGCGCGTCAACATAAGCGGATTGGTCCTTCTTAATCAGCCACATGACGAGCGGTCCAAGAACGGTGCCGAATGGAACAATGAGTCCGCTGAATGCGAGAAGATGGCAGAGCATGCCGAATGTTTTCTCTTCCTTCGTAGGCCCGAAGCTAGTATTGAAGCCGCCTGGATTATAGCCGCCTTGATTGAAGCCGTCTTGATTGTAATTCATTCCAATTGCCTCCCGGATGATTTAATACATATACGCCATCATAGACATTGATATGCGGGCGTCCATGCATAACATGCCTTGAATATATCAGCCCTCTTCCTAATTTGCAACAGTTTTATGTGTAAATTTGTAAATGATAGAGCGATTAAAAGAAGGAAAAATTAATGCTTTTGTTTAATAATAAATAAATACATTAAACAAAAGGCGGAACTAGACGATGAAAAGCGATGAGCTTTATAACGGGTCGGCCCGGGAAGCGGGAATGTCAGAGGAAAGAATTGAGCGCCTGAGAAGGGCGGCGGCGGAAATGGTCGCACAGCGGATTACGCCTGCACAGGTTGTTGTAGCGGCGCGAAAAGGTGTTGTCGTTACGCATCAGGCCGATGGCGTATATGGCCTAAACGAGAATGATCGCGAGCTGAGCGTGAACGCGCTGTTCCCTCTCTGCTCTATAACGAAGCTGTTTACCGCGACCGCAATACTTATGCTGGTTGAAGACGGGAAAATCGGCCTGAACCGTCCTGTTATCGATTATATCCCGGAATTTAAAGGAGAGGGCAAGAGCGCGGTTGCCGTTCATCATCTTCTGACGCATACCTCCGGGCTCCATCCTGACGATCTATATGCGCATAGCAAGGCCTTGAGAGGACTGCAGGAGCGTCCGATCAATCAACAGGCCGATATCCATGAAAAGCTGCATCTAGGCTACGAGACGAAGCTTAGAGACAAGCCGGGCACTGTCATGTCCTATTGCGGCTATGGCTATGAGCTGTTGGGCGAAATGATTAGGCGGTTAAGCGGGCAATCCTACAGCTCCTTTGTTACGGAGCGTATATTCAGGCCGTTAGGCATGCATGACACCTATATTGGCGTTCCGCAGCAGGAGCGGTATAGAATCGTGCGCCGGCCTAAGGACGCGCCATGTGCGGATTGGCTGGAGAACGAGGCTTGCTGGGACTCGCATTCCGCGGGAGGCGGCGCGTATGGCACTGCCTTCGACTTGGCGGTCTTTGCCCAGATGTTCCTCAACGGAGGCAGCTACAAAGGGATCCGCCTCTTAAGTCCCGTTACTGTTCATGAAATGACGAGAAATCAAATACCGGGCGTATCGTCCCAATATCGCGATGAAGTATTTCCAGAAGCCTATTGGGGTTATGGCTGGGCGGTGAACGGCACGAAGCGGGACGGCGGCGACCTATTCTCCGGACGCGCTTTTTCGCATTGGGGAGCCGGAGGTCCTTTTGTATGCGCCGATCCCCAATATGATCTCGTTACTGTCCATCTATCCGTTGAGCTCGACCATGCACGGCCCTTCAAAAATATGTACGCCGATTACTTCAACAATATGGCAATCGCGGCCATTGAAGAGCTATAATAGAAAAAGCCGTTAAGCAGCTTAGAATGTACAGGAGGGTGAATCGCTTGAAGGCAAAAACGAAAAAGCAGCTTATCTCGCTGCTGCTGCTCATTGCCCTTGTCATCCTTTTACCCTATTTAGGAATTGAGCTTGATGATGTATTCGGCCCGAGCGCGCCTCAGTCCGGTACGGAGCAAGGAAGCGACTACACGCTTGTGTTCCCGGCCGATCGCTATCCGGAGACCGGCAAGCATATTAAGGATGCCGTTGCTGCAGGCGCTTCCGCTGTATGCACGATTGACAGAGAAGGCGCGGAAGGCAATCGGGAGCAATCGCTGAGAGGCATCCCGACCAAGAAGGGCTTTGACCGTGATGAGTGGCCGATGGCGATGTGCGAGGAAGGCGGCGAGGGCGCCGATATTGCTTACATAAGTCCATCCGACAATCGCGGTGCGGGGGCGTGGGTCAGCAATCAGCTGGAGAAGTACCCCAACGGAACGCGGATATTGTTTGTTGTGGAATAGTTGAAAAGAAGAAGCCTTGCGCTGCAGGGCTTCTTCTTTTTTGCTCGGGGCTTCGGATACGATGCTCGGGCATAAGGCAAAATAATGAAACGGAGTCTAATATTTGAGAAAAGGAGTTTAGCAAATGAAGTCGACAATAGAAAAAATGATATCGCTGGGATTCGGCCTCGCGTCGGCCGGCAAGGAGCAGATCGAAAAGACAATGGATGAGCTGGTGAAGAAGGGAGAAGTAAGCCGCGAAGAGTCGAAAGCATTAATTGAAGGACTCGTGAAAAGAGGCGAAGAGACGCAGCAGCATATGGAAAGCACGATTAAGGAAAGGGTACAGTCGATGATCGGGGATAAAAGCTCGGCCGCCTTGGAGCGGATTGAAGCGCTGGAGCGCCGCATTCAGCAGTTGGAGGAGAGAGGGGCGGGCAGTTAACGGGAGGAATGTCTTATGAGCGCGGTTAAACGGATAAGACGGCTGAAACGATACCAGGCCATTACATCGGCCTTGGCACGCAGCGGATTCGGCTATATGATCGGCAGATTCGGCAGAGATGAGCGGGCGGCTGCCGACAAGAAGGATTACAAAAGCGAAGGCAGACGAATTCGCCTCCTATTGCAGCAATTAGGAACGACCTTTATTAAGCTCGGCCAAATCGCCAGCACGCGTCCGGATCTCATTCCGCAAGAGATTATCGAAGAGCTGGCCCATCTTCAAGACGATGTGCCTCCGTTTCCTTACGAGGAGGTTGAGCTTATTATTAGGCATGAGCTGGGCGGAACGATTGAGCAGTTGTTTCGGCAGTTCTCGGAGCGCCCGCTTGCCTCGGCATCTATTGGCCAAGTTCATCGAGCGGTGCTGAAGGATGGTTCGGAGGTTGTCGTGAAAGTGCAGCGGCCACAAATATCAGCCTTGGTCGAGACGGATCTGGAAATTTTGGAAGACTTGGCAAGGCTGGCCGACCGCCATACGGATAGTTTAGGCGGCTACCGGCTAAGCGAAATTGTAGAGGAGCTGGGCAGGGGACTGCTGTCCGAGCTGGATTACGGTACGGAAGCGCGCGCACTTGAGCGATTCGCTCGCCAGGGGCTGGATTTAGGCTATGTGCGTATACCGGCTGTCTACATGGATTATTCCACTAAAAAGGTTCTCACCATGGAATATATGGAGGGCATCCGGATTGCCGATCGCGAGGGGCTGAAACGGGCGGGTATTGACAATCGGCTTCTTGCCGAGAGGCTGGCGGAAGCGATTCTTCATCAAATATTGGTTGACGGCATGTTCCATGCCGATCCGCACCCCGGCAATCTATTGGCGCTGCCGGACGGGAGCATTGCCCTGCTGGATTTCGGGATGGTTGGCCGCTTGTCGCCCCATACGCAAAAGCAGCTGGTATCGTTCATTATCGCGCTGAGGAACAAAAGCTCGAAAGGCGTCATTCAGTCGATTACCGAATTAGGGATGGTCCCCGAGCATACGGACATGGCGAAGCTGTACGCCGACGTGGATGCGATGAGAGAAAAATATTATAATGTGCCGCTCAAAAAGATTCGGATGGGAGAAATGATTAACGATTTTCTTCGGGTAGCCTTCAGCCACCGCATACGAATTCCGTCCGAGCTGACGCTGGTTGCGAAGTCTATCCTGACGATCGAAGGCGTTGTCGCAGAGCTTGCCCCAGAGTTCAGCGTATTTGACGTTGCGGAGCCGATCGGCAGGAAGCTGTATATGGAGCGTCTGAGCCCATGGCAGATTCTCAAAGATTGGGGCGGCTACATTCCGGAATACGTTCATCTACTACGCGAAGCGCCGATGAGTCTAAAGGAGCTGTCGGTTCTTTTGCGAAAGGGCAAGCTGCAGCTGGAGGTAGCATCTCCACAGATCGATATGCTCATGAGGAAGATGGATCGTCTCAGCAATCAAATGTCGTTCAGCATCGTCATTTTAGCGCTTAGCATTGTGCTGCTCGGACTGATCATCGGCACCGCATTAAGCGGCGCGCAGCCGCTGCTATGGCGGCTGCCCATTATCGAGATTAGCGCCGCTATCTCGCTGCTCATGTTCTTGTGGCTCATCTATGCGATTATTCGCTCAGGCCGGTTTTAGACGCAGCTTGTTAGGAAGCAGCGCTATGAAGACGGAATGATTGAATAATCGCATCGATTTCGGCCTGCGAGACATCGTCCGCGCTGAAGCCGAGCGAATAGGACAGCTCCAGCTCATTGAGCGCGATGAGCACCTTGGTCTCCTTGTAGCGCCAGTCCGGGTCCATCGCGGCGGCAGGCTTTTCCCATTCCAGCCCAAGCTGATAGACCGACATATCTGCTCCTTCAATAAACGGCGCAGCTTCGGACTGCTTGAAGCTCGTCTGCTCCACATGATTGGCCGTAAACTTCTCTGCAGCCTCGCGGGTATAATAGTCAAGCGTCTCCGTTTCTCCAATGATGAGTCGATCCTTCACGAACTCCAAGTTGCCGCCAATAAGACGGTAGCTCCAATCCTTAGGAATATAAATGGAATAGCATTTCGTCTCGATTTTCTGAAAATCTTTATAAGCTTCCGCATTGACCGGCTCCTGCTGAGCGGCCGGTGAAGAGCAAGCTGCGACTGCTTCAGCCGGCTGCTGCTCCAATGTCGAGACGCGCTCCTCCAAGGCGACGACTTCCGCCTCCAGTTGTTGGATGATACGTTTCTTTTCTTCGATAATGCCGGGCTGATTCGCTTCTGCATCAGCATTGTTCGACTCGGTGCAGCCTGTCAGAGCTATTGCTGCGATTAAAGCGGCGGGAATAAACAGACGTTTCATGGCAACCTCGATTCTAGCGGAATTATAGCTGAAAATATGGATTATTATTCTCTTAGAAGACAAAACAAGCATCAGAAAAGTTACAATCAATAGAAATTGGGAAGACAATGCTGCCTTAATTATCGGGCATAAATTTGAATCCATGCGGGCCAATAGCCTAAGCTGACCGCTAATTGACGGGATTGCATATTGCTGAGCGAAGCGGAGTAATAGGGTACTATGCCTTCATGAAATAGCGCTCTCGTTAGCTTGCCTACTAGCGCTTTTCCAATACCGCGGCTTTGAAATTCCGGCAATACGTCTACGCCGATCTGCCACATGAGCTCGCAGTCCTCCGATGCGCCGGCGATTCCAACAATAATTCCGCCGTATTCCGCAACAGCCGCCAACCGGTCTGGACGGGGGCTATTTGGATTAAAGGATAGAGCATGCGGAAAGGCGGTATGCGTATAGAGACCGGCTATTGTACTGCGGTCTTGCACAGAGATCGTAATACCTTCAGGTATTGCGAAATCTGCAGCATCGTTAACGGAGCATACGTATTTTTGATCAGGCCCGGCAAGCAGCTGGCCGTCTTGCTTCACAAGGCTTTCGATTTTGGATAAAGTATGCACGGAAAAAAGCTGATCGCGCGTGAGGCTCCCGAGATGCTTCTGCGCCCATTCCATACGATCGGCGCTGCAGGAAATGACGGCGCCTTTTCCCATCGTGACAATGCTGAGCGATTGTTCGCGAACGGGGAAGCGGAACCGCCCCTCTCGTATTTCAGCTTTATGGATTGTGACGCCTTCCGTTTGAAAATCAGCTTTAGAGCAGGACAGGTCGGCCGATAGAACCGTTTGTACGGCATCTATGACCGATTTTCGATTGGCAGCGAGCATGGTCATCCTCCGTTTGGATATTTATACCTTTCATTATAGCTTCATAAAATAGCCATATACAAGGCGGAGGCATAGATAGGAACACAGTCTACTTAACTCTCTCTCGCATACTCTGATTAATAGAGTAGAAGTGGAAGGGGGCTTAGATATGCATTGGATTTCTATTATATTGATCGGTCTTGCCTCCAATATTGATAATTTAGGCATCGGCGTATCCTTTGGAACGCGCTCGATTCGAATTCCTATTTTATCGAATCTATTGATTGCGATTCTCGGAATGACCGCCGCATATTTGTCGATTACAATGGGGAACCTCATATCGGGATATATGAGCCGGCAGAATGCCGATATGATAGGCGGCATGATTCTAATGGCGCTAGGTGCATGGAGTATGCGGCCAAAAGGCGCAGTGCCTGCAGGAGCAATCCCATCGTCCGCAAGTGAAGAAAGCACAGTCATCTCTTGGAAGGAATCCGTCTCTTTAGGCCTGGCCCTTTCATTAAATGGTTTTGCTATGGGCTTTGGAGCAGGGGTTAGCGGCGTGTCACCCATTATGGCTGCAATCTCAGTTGGTCTATTCTCTATGGTTACTGTAGCGATCGGTGAGCGTATCGGGCATCAGATTGCACGGACATGGCTGGGCAAATACTCGAACGCGGTCGGCGGACTGCTACTGATCGCGATCGGTTTTTATGAAATTTTTATATAATCGATTAAATAGCAAGGAGAAGGAGCGTGCGTTTCAGCCATTGAAACGCTCGTCTCAGTTTACTCGGCTTCTTACGTCAAAAGTGGCGGCTATGTGCAGAGCATGATAGAATAGCTTCATCGTACGAGTTGATTTTGCTAGCTAAGAAAGGCGGAATGTAGCAAGAATGGAGTTTATAAAAGATATTTTGCATGAGGCGTTGTTGTGGATTCAGAGCCTGGGCTACTTTGGAATTCTGATCGGATTATTAATTGAGGTCATACCAAGCGAAGTTGTATTGGCATTCGGAGGTTACCTCGTATCGATAAATGAGGTTACGTTTTGGGGAGCCGTTCTGTTCGGTACGCTTGGCGCGGTCGGGCAGAACTGGATTTTGTATTATATCGGCAAATTCGGCGGGCGTCCCATTGTTGAGAAGTACGGCAAGTACATAAAAATAAAAAAGAAGCATGTCGATATAGCGGAAAGCTGGTTCAATAAATACGGAGCGGGAATTGTATTCACAGCGCGCTTCGTGCCTGTATTGAGACAAGTTATATCGATTCCGGCGGGTATGGCGCGGATGAATATTGGCCTGTTTACGCTGCTTACCCTAATCGCTTCGCTGCCATGGTCGATCTTGTTCGTTTATTTAGGCATGACGCTCGGAAACAACTGGGAGCAAATCGATCAAGTAGCGGGAGCATATGTGCAGCCTGCCATATTCATTGCGCTAGCCTTGCTTGTCGTCTATGTGGCGATTAAGTTTTTCCGGGCGCGCGGCAGATCGGCATAAAAAATAAGGACCGAAGAAGTTTACAACTTCTTCGGTCCTTTATTTCTAGTGTCCATCGGCTGGGGGGTGGTTAACATGATACCGCCCTTTTGGCACGACCAAAGGAGAGTTCGAAATAGGATCTTTTATGACCGTACAATCAAGCCCGAATATGTCTTTAACCATTGTGCTTGTAATCACCTTCGACGGCTCGCCCTCAGCCACGAGCTTGCCTTTGTATAGTGCAAATATATGGTCTGCATAACGCGCGGACAAGTTAATATCGTGGAGAACCATTACAATCGTCGTTCCATGCTTTCGGTTCAGGTCTGTGAGCAGGTCAAGTATTTCAACTTGATAGGTGATGTCCAGATAGGTTGTCGGCTCGTCGAGAAATAGAATGTCGGTTTGCTGCGCTAGAGCCATTGCAATCCAGACGCGCTGTCTTTGGCCGCCTGAAAGCTCGTCGATATTATGATTGGCAAACTCCGTTATATCCATAATTCGCATAGCTTCAGCAACGGCTTCAAAATCCTTTTTTGACCATCCGTTGAATAAGGTTTGGTGCGGGAATCTTCCTCGCCCAACCAAATCCGCCACAGAAATTCCTTCTGGAACAATGGGGGATTGCGGCAGAAGCCCGACAACGCGAGCCAATTGCTTTGGCGGAATTTTGCCGATAGGCTTTCCGTCGAGAGTAATTTTGCCGGATGTCGGCTTTATAAGCCTTGCCAGCGTTTTAAGAAGCGTGGACTTTCCGCAGCCGTTTGATCCAATAATAACGCTTATTTTATTGCTTGGAATAACAAGGTCTACGCCTTGGATAACCGTTTTATTATCATAGCCCGCAACGATTTGTTCGGCTTGAAACTGATGTGTCGGTTTCATTATAATTCTCCCCTTCGATTCATTCGGATTAACAAGAAGATCAGATACGGCGCTCCGAGTAACCCGGTTATGATGCCCACAGGGAATCTGACCTCGAAAGCAAATTGTCCGATTAAATCTCCCGCCAAAACCAAATTAACGCCAACAAGACCCGCCGGAATTGCGTTTGAGAAGCCGGCTCCGGTTAGTCTTTTTGCGATCGGTCCCGAAAGGAAGGAAACAAAGGCTATAGGACCCGTAGTAGAGGTAGCAAGAGCAATCATGCAGACGGAGCTTAAAATAAGCGCAATTCTTGTCTTGTCCGTAGAAACTCCGAGAGAGGTTGCCGATTGTTCACCCAGCTCTAATAGGCTTAGATGCTTGCCCAGTAAAATAATGATAGGGGCAAAGATAAAAACGGTTATTACAAGAGGCGGAAGCTCGCGCATTTGAGAGCCGTTCAAGCTGCCTCCGAGCCATCTGAGCGCCGTCGGAATATCTTGCTGCGCGCTGACCAGCAGAAGATAAGATATTACGGCGTCAAGCATGGCCTGCATGCCGATTCCGATAAGGATTAATCGCCCGATTGAAAATGACCTTCCCCTGGATAACAGATACATAATGATGACTGTAGCAAGACCGGCGATCACGGAGGCGATGGAAACGACAGTATTGCTTGTATGAAGCACCGTTATGCAAAAAACGGCCGCCGCGCTCGATCCGGAGGTAATGCCAATCACATTCGGGTTCGCAAGGGGATTGCGCAGCATCGTCTGGAAGGTATAGCCGGCAATACCGAAGGCGAATCCGGCGAAGAGGCCCGCCAGCATTCTCGGCAGCCGTATCGTATTAACTGCAAAAGACACACCTTTGATCTGCTCACCCGAAAGCGCGCGGATGACATCTTTTACCGGATAAATGGTGTTCCCCAGTAAAAGCATGGCGCAGCAGAGCATGCATGCGATCGCTGCAAGGGCGGCGGTGACAAGTATCCAGCGGCGGCGTCTTTGACGTCTGCCCGATATAATCAACTCTATAGAATCGTTTCTCATAATGATCGCACTTTCGATCTCATAGCGAGAAATATTAGTAACGGAGCTCCTATAAAAGCTGTAACAACGCCGACTTCAAGCTCTCCAGGACTGCCGATGAGCCTGCCGGTTACATCTGATATCGTCAAAATGATTGCTCCTGAAATAGCTGACATAGGTATAACAAAACGCAAATCGGCGCCTAGAATAAGGCGCATGACATGAGTGGATAAAAGTCCGACAAAGCCGATAGGGCCTGCCAGCGCAGTAGCTGCGCCGCACAAAATAACGCCGGCAAGCGCAGCGATGAATCTTAGCACCCCCGTTCGAACGCCAAGTCCGGTCGCAACCTCGTCCCCCAATGCCATTGCATTTAGTGCCGGGGCCGTTATAAATGCGATAAGTATTCCGGCGATCAAGAACGGAGCGAAGGTAGCGATAGCACTCCAGCTTCCCGTGCCGACGCTCCCCACCTGCCAAAACCTGAATTGATCCATGACATAAGCGCGTGGAATCAGAATGGCGGAGACCAGGGATGAAATAGCGGCGCTTGTGGCGGCTCCTGCCAGCACAAGCTTAACGGGCGTGGCACCGCCGCGCCCCATAGACCCGATTCCGAACACGAATACCGCAGTAATCGCAGCACCGGCTAGAGCCAGCCATATATATTGATTCGCGGTGCTTATGTTCAGAAACGCAATTCCGGAAACGACAAACAATGCTGCGCCTGTGTTAACGCCCAAAATACTCGGATCGGCGATCGGGTTGCGAGTGACCGATTGCATAAGCGCACCGGATACGCCGAGGGCCGCACCGCAAAGTAGGCTGAACACGGTTCGGGATATTCTTTTGCGGACTATGTTTGCCCCGTAGGTGTCTATCTCTGGGTGAAATAAACCGTCTATCAGTTCATTGAACCTCACCAGCCGCGAGCCAAAGACGAGAGAGGCAATGACGCATACGCCGAGCAAAACCACGCAAATGACCATAACCGTTGTGAAATTTTTAGGCGTCGGGCTTAGCTGCTTGTTCTCTAAAGCTGAGGAACTACTCATTTATTTTATCAATAGCTCCGCCAATTAGTTTTAGATATTCATCAATAGTGTAGGCTATCGAAAGCGGGTTTGGCGTACCGGCAGCTACTAGAGGCGTATCGCTATCGATAAATGCAACAGAACCTCTCTGGATCGCTGGAATTTTGCCAAGCAGGGAATCGGCTTTAATCGCTTGATACAATTCGTCATTGCCGTATCCGATTAATAGATCCGCATCGTAAAGCGCCTCCGCATTCTCAGCGCTTAACTTCAAGGAATAGCTGTTAGGGTCCGTAATCTGTTTCGTAATACTTTCAGGATAAACCATTCCTAGCTCATACAGGAAAGAAACGCGAGAGTCTATAGGCGTATAAATGTGCAATTGAGACAAATCCTTAGCCGAGAAGTTGACCCATACCACTTTCTTGTCTTTAATTTGAGGATATTGGCTTAGCTTTTCATTAACAAGGCTCTCGGTGTCCTTGATAAGTTGTTCGCCCTCGGCTTTCATACCCATACCGGTTGCATTAAACATGACTTGCTCTCGCCATGTCGTGGTCCAAGGAGCGGTCGGATAGGCTACAACCGGAGCGATTTCACTTAGCAGATCGTAGTCCTCTTGAGTGATACCGGAGTAAGCGGCCAGAATGACATCCGGGTTGGCATCTGAAATCGCCTCAAAATCAAGGCCGTCCGTATCCTGGAATACATTTGGGTTGCTTACGCTAAGCTCATTGAGTTTCTCAGCTGTCCAAGGCAAAAGTCCGCTGCCGTCCTGAACGCCGAAATTTGCCGCCGAGAAGCCCACAGGAATCACGCCAAGAGCGAGAACGACATCGTGATTCGCCCATTGAATTGTAGCTACGCGTTCAGGCTTGCTTTCGATTACCGTTTCACCCAAAGCATGCTTGATCACGATTGGATATTCAACATTGGCCTCTTGAGAAGCAGGCGTTTCCGTGCTAGGCGTTTCGTTATTTGCCGAATCAGCGGCTGTCGGAGATGACGTAGGTGTTGGATTTGATTGTTGGGCTGAGCAACCAACCATTAGAGCCATAAACACTGCCAAAATAATAAATGTTTTTAATGAGAGCTTTCTTTTTGTATTCATGTGCATACCCTTCCTTATCTTGAAATGTATTTTGTTTTCCGCTTTGCTAATGATCAGGCCTGAAACTTGTTCAGGCGTATTTCTTTTTTGTCTCCTTTTATGTATGATATTGATAATCAATTTCAACTTCATTATTATACATACACCCTGACGGGCTGTCAAAGATTTTATAATAATGATTTTCATTCTCAATAACTTTATGATATAATGTGTCCGAAGTCGATTGAACGGAAATCAGAGCCGCCGGAGCGCAGTCAGCCAGCAGGCAGATGCCTCCGGTTCGGTTCATATGCCTGAACAAACATAGAGCATAGAGGAGAGGATACGCATGTGTGCCAGGGATATTTATGATGTGACGATTATCGGAGGAGGTCCTGCAGGGCTATTCTCCGCTTTCTATAGCGGATTGCGCGAGCTGAAGACGAAGATTATCGAGTTTCAGACTTTTCTGGGCGGCAAGGTGAATGTCTATCCGGAGAAATTGATTTGGGATATCGGCGGCGTGACGCCGATAACCGGAGAGAAGCTGATCGAGCAGCTGATCGCGCAAGGCCGGACATTTGATCCGGATATTGTATTGGGCGAGAAAGTGGCGTCCATCTCCAAGGGAGAGGACGGCATCTTTATTCTACATACCGCTTCGGGAACCGAGCATTATTCCAGAACGGTTATTTTGGCAGTTGGCGGCGGCATTCTGAAGCCGACCAAGCTGAACCTCGAAGGCGCTGAAAAGTACGAGGTTACGAACTTGCACTATACGGTCAAGTCGATGTCGCGCTTCAAAGATAAGGTCGTGCTTATATCAGGGGGCGGCAATTCGGCCGTCGATTGGGCGAACGAGCTGGAGCCGATCGCGAAGAAGGTGTATTTGACTTATCGCAATGAAACTTTGAAAGGGCATGAGGCGGAGGTATCGAAGCTGCTCTCGAGCTCGGCCGTCTGTCTGCTCAATACCGAGATTGAGAAGCTGATTGCCGCTCCAGGCCAAGAGGCGATCGACAGGGTGCTGCTGCGCAACAAGGACGACGGAGCGCTGGTCGAGTTGGATTTGGATGAGGTCATTATCAATCATGGATACGAGCGGGATAAGGACCTGCTCTCCAACAGCCAAGTCCGCATCGAGATGAAGAACGAATGGGCGATCGCGGGTACGCCGATGAGCGAGACGTCCGTTCCGGGGTTATTCGCCGCGGGAGACATTCTGGGGCACGAAGGCAAGCTGAATCTGATCGCCGGAACGTTCCAGGACGCAGCCAACGCCGTGAACAAAGCGAAGCAATTTATTACGCCGGAAGCGGAGTCTTGGGGAATGGTCTCTTCACATAACGAGCTCTTCATGGAGCGCAACCGGGAGCTGAAGAAGCAGCTGTTCGCCAATTAATAACCGGCTTAGCCGATGAAATAGACCGAGTTCCTGCCTTTTGGCTGGGATTCGGTCTATTTTGATGATCAGAGCTTTGCCCACGCTAATATGTGAAAGGTATCAATCCTAATTTATTGTGGAATTATAAGTTAGTCTTAATATCCTAATGAGGGAGAGAACATTAAATGAGCATGGACAATGAAATGGAATACGGCAGTGATTACATCAATCTCCCTGTGACTTCAATCGGAAGCGGTCTGGGCATGGAGGTGCTTCCAGACTTATATTTCTATACGATCCAAATCGTTAACATATGTTTAGTTGGAAATCCAGAGACAAACGATTTTGTCTTAGTTGACGCTGGAATGCCAGGATCAGCAAATGATATTATCTCTGTTACCGAAGAACGTTTCGGTGGCGGTTGCCGTCCTAAAGCAATAATCCTAACACATGGACATTTCGATCATGTAGGAGCCATTATCGATTTGGTCAGGTATTGGAATGTTCCTGTATATGCACATGGATTGGAACTGCCTTTCTTAACGGGAAAAATGAGATATCCGGAACCAGATCCAACTGTAGAAGGAGGTATGGTAGCTAAGATGTCTCCTGTATTTCCAAATGAACCAATAAACTTGGGTAATCATGTACATACGCTGCCGGCAGACGGAAGCTTACCTGTATTGTCAGGCTTTCGTTGGGTTCATACGCCCGGGCATTCTCCAGGGCATGTATCTTTTTTTAGGGGAGCGGATCGGGCGCTGATTGCAGGCGATGCATTTGTGACAGTTAAACAGGATTCACTCTATAAAGTTTTAATACAAGAGCAGGAGATTAGCGGGCCTCCTCGTTATTTCACTACAGACTGGCAAGCTGCCAGGGATTCAGTTAAAAAATTGGCGGATTTAAACCCAGCGGTTGCTATTTGCGGTCACGGAACGCCAATGTTTGGTGAAGAGCTTTCAAAAAGCTTGGGAAAATTAGTATCCGAATTTGAGTCTATCGCTGTTCCGGACTATGGAAAATATGTAGGAAACATTCGCCCCAGTGGACACCGAATTTAACAGGAATTAAATAGTTAATCCGAAAAAGACTTTTGAAATATTAAAGTAACTAAAAAGGTGGGTGTTTATGAGGGCTCTTATTGCATTAGCTTCTATTCCGCTAATTATGACACTTGGGAACTCTATGCTCATACCAATTTTGCCGCAAATTTCAAAAGAGCTTCATGTAAGCACCTTTCAGGTCAGCATGATAATTACGGTGTATGGTTTAATTGCTATCGTGATGATTCCTATTGCAGGTTATTTATCTGATCGTCTCGGACGAAAATCAGTCATAGTGCCTAGTTTGCTGATTACAGGCGCTGGTGGCGGGATATGTGTGGCAGCAGCATGGTTAATGGAAGGGACTAGCGCTTATTATGTTATATTAGCGGGCAGATTGTTACAGGGGATAGGGGCAGCCGGAGCATTTCCCATCGTGTTGCCATTAGTCGGCGACCTGCTTAAAGATGAAGAAGAAGCAAGCAAGGGACTCGGCATCATTGAAACCGCAAATACTTTCGGTAAAGTAATAAGTCCAATACTGGGAGCGTATTTAGGTTTGTTATTGTGGTATGCGCCATTTATAGCAATACCAATTCTGTGTGCAATTTCAATTGGATTAGTACTGCTTCTTGTTAAAGAGCCAAAAAAGAAGGAAAAAAACTCGGATAAGGAGATGAGAACGTTTTTATCCGAAGTTAAGGCGATTTTGAAGGAAAAGAGTCGCTGGCTTTATGCAATTTTTGCAATTGGCGGCATCTGTATGTTCGTCGTATTTGGCGTATTATTTTATTTATCTGAAACTTTAGAGTCGAAATACAACTTGCATGGTGCAAAAAAAGGGTATGTATTAGCCATTCCGCTGGCTCTTCTTTGTATTGCCTCTTTTGTAAGCGGCAAAATTATTGGACAGAATAAAGTTCGGATGAAATGGCTGGGATTTAGCGGGATGGTGCTGCTTGGAGCGGCAATGCTTATAACAGGCTTCTCAAACGAAATTTACTTTATGATTGGTTTTTTAACTTTAAGTGGAATAGGGGTAGGAATTGTACTGCCTTGTATGGATGCGCTCATTACTAATGGCATTGAGAAGGAGAATCGCGGCACTATAACTTCCTTATACAGCAGCATGCGTTTTATTGGCGTAACTATTGGTCCGCCTGCTGTATCCTTATTGATGACAGGCGGTCATTGGCTATTGTTCGGAACAATGGCCGGTATGGGCGCCTTAGGAGGACTGCTTACTTTTTTTGCGGTCACGCCTGAAAAAGAAAGGGTGTACGGGAATATGCATTAAGATCAATAGACATATTAATACAAAAGTCGTTTAATATGCTTTTTGCATTTGCATAAACCAATCTCCTTAGAACCATATTAGGAATATCACATAAAAAGGAGATGTAACAATGCAGCAACAAGCAACAACGGACAACGGAAACACTCAAATCCCAGCCAATATGAACCATGGAGGGCATGAGCTGTTTGATGTGCACGAGGTATTGAGCTGTGCGATTAGTGCGATGGATCAGTTTATGATGTATAGACAATATGCACAAGATCAGGAGCTCGTACGGATTTTGGACAAGCAATATCAATTCATGGCGTCGCAGTACAATGTTACTGTAGCATGCTTTAATTCTGGCCAGGAGCCAAGTGAAAAAACCGCCGTCTATTTAATTGATAATGTTCTACAGCCTATTTATGGCATGAAGCCAACTCAGCCGAGTAAACCCGTGCAGACTCTTTCTGAAATTAATGATTCGAAAATCTGCAATTATATGCAAGGGCTGATTAAATCGCACGCTTCGCTATTGACAATATCAGCCTTAGAGACAACAAACCCTGTCGTTAGACGTGTATTAGCTTCTCAGGTACAAAACTTTATTGAAATGTCCTATGAATTATTTATGTATCAGAATCAAAGAGGATATTATCAGGTTCCTCAATTAAACCAGGCTGATATGCAGCAAATGCTGCAAGGGTATGCGCCTGCAAGCGGAGCACAGATGCCTGCACCTAATTCGGGGAATATCCATTAATAGGGCAAAACGAAAGCTGCCGGTTGGCAGCCTTTTTCATGTTCGCTCAATTATGCAGTCTGTGGCTCTTCATGAAATACATAACGGTGCATCACCCATTCCCCTGCACCGACGAGCAATGCCAGAAACATGGTTTCACCCCAAGACAGTTTCCAGTCCAGTATATAAGACACAGCACCGAAGTAAATAACGGTCAGTACGAAATCGCATATCGTTGCAAACAGATTGTTGGTGTTTCTAAGGATTAACTGATCCCCAACCAGATAGGCGATGATCGTAAGTCCCGTCGCAGCGATAGCCGCACCCAATAATGATGCATCGGAATAATACATCAAGAATGCTACTATAATTGCTCCGTTAATCAACCATTTTAACAGAAACTTGTTCATAAGCCGTCACTCCATCCTCGCTTATATATTTGATTTAGGTATAGAGTACCTCCAGCAATCAAATTTATACAATGATAAGTACCTTTAATCCACCATTGAATGAGACGTGCATTACAATCGACCAAGGTATCGGCAATCAGATGAATAATTAACCTGAATTAAGCTAATGGATCTCAAATTTGTAAGCAAATCGAACAAGCTCCCACAATTTGTCGATGTCTACATTTATACAGCAACCTTCGCAACAGAGCTTTGATTTTTCAAACCAGCAAAGAAGCTTCCAGTAAGAAGCCGATTAGTTTGAACTGAAAAGTCCCGATGGCGTATAAACACCATCGGGACTTTCTGCGGCAGAGGCGTTTTTAACTCTATAAAAAAATAAAAAACCTTGCAGTAACAAGGTTTAAGAAGAAATGGCGCGCCCGATACGATTCGAACGTACGACCTGCAGTTTAGGAAACGCAATTGCACACGTATTGACTCTGTTCCCCTTGCGCTGCCTATATTCGGGCATTCATCGATGACCGACCGTTATGGCGGACACCTTACGTTACCTATATTATACCATGTTTGTACGAATAAAGAAACGCCTACTCACGGGTTATCGAAATAGTCCGTAAGCAGGCGTTTATTTTCGTTTAATCTGCGCTTTTCATTTTAAAATCTTTAACGGAATCGAGCGTTACGTTTGGCGTTGACGGCTGCGGCTCCGCGGTTACCGTTTGCTGCTCGTTCCTTGCGTCATAGACTGCGATACCGGTCGCTATGAGTGCGGAGATAATCCCAGTGCATATGAATCCGACGCCGCGTACCGCTATGATAATGTAATTGTACGCATCGCCGCCGACAAGCACGCCCACTCCTTCGTCCGAATCGTAAGCAAGCATGGTATAAACTCCGAATGCGGCGAGTCCAATCGCTACTATGTACAACGTCACTATCCAGGCTTTCATATTTTACCTCCCGTGTAAGATATGCGCCAATTGTACCATCATACGACAAATAACGCTATATCCGCCGGCAACTTGCCGTGTTTTCACCGTGAAATAACCGTCCTAGCCCATTCGGAGTATTACGGGAAGAATGGGTGGTGAAGGTGATAATTTTAAGGGAAAATTAAAGGGCGGGTTGAATGGTCCACAAAAATATGTATCCCCTATAGATGAGTCTCTATAGGGGACTTTTGGTTTATGTATTAGATGTGAAGATTAATAAGTATGTATGTAACGATTGCAGCGTTAAGTATAGACCGAACGTTGAGATTAGCTTTGAAATGAACCATATTAAGTATTTTTATTTCTAGTTGAATAAGAGCACGAATAAGACCACCTCCTCTCAATTAAGATGAGATAATCATATCATACTCACTTATTAGTTTACAATATATTTCATAAAAAATATAAAATTACTCTTCTTACTTTTTATTATACATGTATGAATTTAGGTTGTCAACGACTTTCCACCTGTAAAAACAGGCATATCCCGCCGGTAAGGGGAACGGAATGGGTACGGTGCAAAGCCGCTAATTTGCCGAGCTAAACGCTTGCGAATGCTGTGAAAATTACGGTGAAGTTACGGTGGCTGCTTTCGATTGAAACTAGGGTGTATGCGTTCACGTACGGTCGCCTAGCTATTCGATCCGAACCCGAATACTGTTCGTTTTTCGGTGATTTGCAAAACCAGCCTGCGATTAACGCACGGTGGTTTCCTCGATGGCCTCATTTTAAATGAGGGTATTCCGCCTATTTGAGAATTTGACTAACTCATACCTGCAAATTTGACAGACATGGTCGGTTTTGAACAACTATCACACAATCTGCCGTCATTTTAAATGATACCAGCCTCTCGCCATCAATAAAAAAGACCGGGCATGTCCGCCGCGGCCTATTCGTTGTATTCTAAAACGTCATCTAGCGTATGCTTCTCGCCGGTCATCGTCGTCAACGTATCAATAATATTGCTCAACGTGTCCAAGTCGATCCGCCTCGTTTTTCCTTCGCACATATCGTATATGAGATTCGGCCGGACTTTCGCTTCTCTCGCGAGTGCGTTCTTCGTTATTTTATGTTCTGCCAATGTTTCCTCTAATTTAATCCGAATAGCCAATTTCATCACCTCATATCTCCGATTATAGCGTATTGTTAAACGTTTGAAAATTAGTAGTTGACGTTTATCGATAGACGTTATATACTATCGTTAATCAATAGACGTTAAACTATATACGTTATTTATCGAAGGAGGTTTCATTTATGTCGTTAGCCGATACGTACCTTGCGCAGTTCAAAGCGCTACAGTCCGAAGTTGCTTCGAAATTTGCTAAACTTCAATCCGCACTATCCTCGCTCGACAAACAGGTTTCCGCACTCTACCACGAAATCGAACGCTTAGACTTCGAAGGCCAGGACGGTATATCCGCAAGCTATGCCGCCGTAACGATGTTGCAGACGGTGCTACGCCAGCGCCGCGTTATCAAAGGGGAAATTGCGCAGCTTGGACCGCTTAACTCCGCGATACAAAGCTCCTGCGATAAAGCAGCGGACCAATGCCGGAAGAAAGCCGAGAAGAACAACCAAATCCGCCAGTCGCTTAACGTCACGCTCACTATTAACGATATTGGAGGTATTACGCTATGACCAAGTATTTCAACGTTCAACGTTTCAACAACGCCACAGGTAAACTCGATCCGTTACAAATGTACTCGATCGGTTACGTCCGCTGCGGCCGCTCCGGTAACATGATCGTCACATTCTGCAATCCGTCTATTCCGACTCGCCTGCCTGCTTATCGTCAGCAAATCGTAGTATTGCCCGGCCTCTTCTATAAAGTGCTGCCATCCGTTCGCCGCGATATTGTAGCGTCTTGCATCGAAATCACTCCGGCGCAGCTCCTTGATCTCGGCTTTATAATCGTACGAGAGGGGGTATATTCCAATGATGCTCGTGTTGCAGTCAATGCCTAACCGCCGAACGCCGCGCGGCCGTTACGTTGCCCGTATCCTCGGCGCCCTATTTGCGGAATTCCTCCGCGGCATGATCGGCGGTGCGCTCCGGTGAACAAGCTGCTCCGTCACATGTCGTATTATATCCGAAAGGTTCATGCATACAACCTCGCTCGGCTAGACGGACTTATGCGGCGGTCAACGTGTAAGCCGCCGTCCAATCGTGCTGACCGCCTATTTTCGTATAAGCTGGCGTTAAACGCTCGGCTCGAAGCGGAAAGGGGGCGGATTATATGACGCTGAAACGTGTAACCTACATCGCCGGCCCGTTTGACGGCCAGTACGTCCAGCATGACGCGACTCTGATTGATAAGTTCAACCTCATGTACATCGACGTGGAAGGAACGCTTTGGATTGAATCGTGCAAGGCGGTCGACCAGTGTCCGGACTTATATACGGCCGGTCGCTACGGTAGCTACATCCTTGCCCAAAACGTGACTCGCGGTGATATCGTCATTCACGAACTGACCGCCAAGCTGTCGGAAATGAACGCCCTTGAGTTTCTAACGCAAAAGCTGATGCAATCCGGCTGCGACTTCGATCTGGAGTTGGTGAAGCACCACTTTGATTAATTTTCCGCTTGATAAGAGCCGGATGGTAACCGGTCGAAACGAGGCTCCCGTTCCTGCAGATTTGCAGATACGGAGTTCCTTGTCGCGGATAGCCGCTTTAATTGCAGTTGAATAGCGCTAACTATTTTGCTAACAGTTTTTGCGAGGATGGGCTAAGTTCAGCTGAGGTCATCCGTGCTTATTCCGCATGTCTTTTTTCAAGTCAGTACCTAGTGGCTGCAACCGGCTCTTGCTGGCTATCGGCCCGACTGGGATCGGAATACGGACTTAATGCATTACCGTCGAGTTGCGCGAACAATTCGGCGGAATGACCCCGCTCAGCGTCAAGTGCTTCAAGCTCGTACCAATTCGGCTCGAAACGGATTGGATCGCCATGCGGGCAAATTGTCGGACATGGCGGCAAACTTGTCCGGCTAGGGTGCGGCGGCCGATCGAGTGCTATCGGTTATTGGCGACCGGTTCACATATATGATGCGGAAGGTATGGCGGTTAGACCGCTACAGCGTGGCAAGCTGTTAGGCACATACACTTCCGGAAGTTTCAAAGCGTCCGGCGCGGCTGCAAACGTTGTCGGGCGCTTCCTTTTGATTTATAATACGAACAAGTGTTCGATTTTGTTTCGGGGTTTGAAAAAAAAGACAACGAGTTTTATTCGTCGTCTCCGTTTGGGTGGTGGGAGTTATACATATTGAAAAATTCAGCCTCTTCGTATTCTACTATCGTCATAATCTCGTTTAAATCGGTGATTTGTAGGGCTGTGGCAATCTTTGCGATATGGTCAAGGCTCACGCGTTCTCTGTAATTTCTTACAAGGTTTGTGACTGCATTATTTGTTATTCCGGCCATTTTAGCAAGTTCGCTTTGCTTTATCCCTCGTTTTCTTAACGTATGTAGCAGGGTAAATTCGATTACATATCTTTTTGGTTCGTTTGCGTCCTTCTCATTTTCGTTGATGTAGATTTCAGACCCGATGCGGTGAAAGTGGCCATTCCTTTTCATAATATCGCCTCCAACATCATCATACAACAAATATAAATTTATCGCAAACAGAATAATTTTATACTATATAGTTTACAACATTAGCACTCTATGTTATATTCAATTCAAGTTAAATTTATTCTATATAGGATAAAAATAATCGGAAGGGGCGAAAAAATGGCGATAAGAAAACAAAATCACATCTTCGCAGCGGATTTAGTGACGGTCGAGCAGCGTCTACGGGAGCTAGCTCGAAAAGAGCGCGAATCAGTGTTTGAGCGGGGATGCTATTAAAACATGTCCGCGACAATGACCTGACGCACGGTCAATGGGGAACGTGGTTAAGCGGGTTCGGTATTGACCCAAGCACGGCGACCCGTTACATACAGGTATACGTCCAATTCGGAAACCATGCGACGTCGCACGATTTGCCGACGAGTAAACTATTCGAACTAGTTAAGTTACCGGAAACGGTAGACCGTGCGGAGTTTCTTGCGTGTAATGACGTCGTCAATATGACGGTGAAGGAGATTCGGGAGGCAGTCAAGGTGGAGCGGCAGGCGGCCGGACTAGTTAAGCCTAAAAACGAACAGCAGGACGAATCAACCAGACATGGCGAGGACTTGTCGGCATTGGACGAAGTACCTTACGGTACAGCTGTTAAAATACTAGCGCTTGATAACGAAAGCCGCTCGCGAATGATGGAGATTGCCAAAAACTTGAGTGGTGGAGTAATTGCGGATAAATATGAAACGATACTGGCTGCTGTTAAACAGAGAGCATCGACTCAATCAATAATATCCGCTCATAAGAATCCGCCAGGAAAAACGCCGATTCAATCGCTTGGATTAAATCCCCACGAAGTATTGGGCGTCAGCTTTGGTGAAAAAACGTCATCAGTACGTTCCCGGTATCGCTCGCTAGTGCAGGCGGTTCATCCCGATAAAGGTGGATCAGAGTTCCTGTTCAAGGTCGTACAGGGTGCATGGGAGGCAATAAGATAATGGGGGGGGGTCGCACTATGCTCGTTCATTCTGCAAGAATGGCCGGTTGGTTGATCTATCACGGCCACAAATTGATAAAGATAACGTCGAATACTTTTCGTCCTAACTATAATGTCTACATATTCATAGATTCGGAACAACTTCGGAGTGATATGGCGGAGTATGTACCGTACAGGAGGGCGGAGGCCCATTAGTGGGCTGACGTAGTATATAACGTAATTTTAGTAGTGTTTGTGGCAGGCAAATCAAAAATAAATTTAATTTTCTAAGGGGCTGTAAAATGTCCGCTATTCAAATGAGAGGTAAGGAGCTAGTTGAACATGTCCTCCGACAGCAATACTTTAGTGAGCGCCGGCGCAACGTAGACGCAGCGTGGGCTGAATATTATTTGTCGGCTATTGAGGGCATGGAACGAGGCGATCCGCAGCCGTACCGTTATGGGTTCGAAAAATTATCATGGCAAACGAATGCTTTCGTTAAGCGTGAAGCTGAACGGTGGGCGCGCAATTGTCGAAAATACCGTCTATACGAGGATGATTTCGAAAGCGATTTTAGATTTGCGGTAGCAAAGGCGGCGTTACGGTATGATGGCGCAAAAGGGTCATTTTTCGATTATTTGAGGGGTACTATTCGAAACGCGGGCAGAGACGTTGTTCGAAATGCGTTGACTAAAAAGCGGCGAATTAACCATCTTGCAAAATCATTAGGGGACGAGAAGATTCAAAAGCAGTATGAAAAAAGCTTCCAAGCACCAAGCGCTGAACAATTAGCGCTATTAGACACTGCTATTTCCGAAATGGCATCCGAGCCGTCGCTAGACGGTCAAGAACAGAACTTGCTCCAGTATTTACGAAAGTACCCGGACGCAACACTGCAGGAAATGGCGGATGAAATCGGTGTTCGAGATAGAAAACAAGCTTCGCGAGTAAAGGAACGACTTGCGAATAAGGTACGGAAGTACCTATAAGGAGGGTGTCATTTGAATCTTTTTACGTTTTGGAACGAGCATTACCGGATAGAGGACGAAGAGCTTCGAGTGATGGTAGTTGATTCCGCTATCTGTTTGCTTGAGCTGGCGGGATGGAATCGTAGAAAACTAGAAAAGCGAAGATATCGCCATCCGATGACTAGACGAAAGAACTGGCGGACACGATACTCCGTCCTCGACGTATTCGCTGATATCATCATGAAGCCCGTACAAAAGGAAGAATTCCGGGCCGAGTATCCGGTTAAAAATGCCGATGCGGTTTGGTACGATGAAGATAAGCGGAAGCGCGGGGAAGTCTCATATGATTCTTTCCTAGAAGGTGGCGGTCAATTAGACATAGATAAGAAGGCTTACATTCCAAAGGAGAATATGAACATTTTGTGAACAATGGAAAAGTATACTACTATTTTTATGGTATGGTTTCCATGTATGTATAGACGGGGAGAAAATCCCCATTATTTTTTATAGGCACATAGTAAGGATTTAGTAGAGCAAAGGAGGGAACAGAAGTGAACAGCGAAACGGTACACGCTATACGCATCAGTAAAGGCTTATCGCAGGCAGCGTTCGCGAAGTCGTTAGGGGTCGCCGAATCGACAATAGCGGCCGTCGAGAGTCGCCATCGTAACGTATCCGATAATCTAAGAACGCGAATCAAACAGACGTTTGGCGGCGATCCGGAAGTTGAGGAAGCACTTAAAAGAGCGAAAGAGTTCGAAAAATTGGCGCTGTAGAGGCGCTATTTTTATGCTCATTTTTCGTCTTACGGCCGGACGGTAAACGGCGCGGGCTCCACGCGGGATACAAATAATAGACGGGGGCAGACCGCAGCGCTCCGCAATAGGGACGATGTACGATGGAGGTTACTTTTTCGCAAGGAGAGGACGGATATACTTACGTCCTGTATGCGGAAGGAAAGCGGCCGCTTAAAATCGCTGTTTACGTGCTGGGCGACGTTGAGTATGAGGTACTGTTCCGCCGCATGATCGAATTTATCCAAAGAGAATCAAACGCGCCGGAGCATTTGGCAAAAATGACAGGCCCTAAATTCATGGCATTTGTTGAACGGATGGCGACGCTCATATGCAAGGAATACAGCCCAACGAAAAACCTCGGAATCACTAAGCCGGAAATTCGTGGCGCGGTTCTTTTCGTGCTACAAGCCGGTCTAAAGGCAGGCCGATGGCCGGATGAGTTCGAAATGACTAGCCGGACATTTGTACAGTTTGGAGGCGGCTCATGAGTAACGCGGAACACGCCGCGCGATACTGCGGATTCATACGGCCGGACCGGACTTGTGCGTTGATGGAAGCGCTGCAGTCCGAGGTTGACCCGCGTTGTAAGTATTGGCGGGACGAGCCGGAGCAATGCCGGTATCTAAAATACGTCGTTATGCGTGGAAGGGGATGACGTCGTGTTGTTCGTGAGCGAGATTATTCCAATCGAATACCATAACCGCCGAGTTGTCATAGCCGATACGGAGTCGGACTTCATCGGTGAAATGATTTACGGCGAATACGTAACGGACGAGCACATCCGTCGACACGCGCCGATGCTAGTAAAAAGACAAATAAACGGGAGGACTATACGAAATGGAAAACGGTAAAGTGAAATGGTTTAGCGCTGAAAAAGGATACGGTTTTATCGCGAGAGAGGACGGCAGCGGCGATGTATTTGCACATTGGTCCGGAATCAATGCAGACGGGTACAGGACGCTCGAAGCCGATCAGACCGTGAGTTTTGACGTTGAAATGACGCCGAAGGGGCTGCAAGCAACGAACATCAATGTTATTTGGGAGTCCGGCGAGGTTGACTAATAACGTCACGTATGCGGACGTAGCGCTCATTAACGTTGACGGTCGGATATATGCCGGCGTCGAATTACTGCAGCGTCAATTTGCGGAGGATGGACGGTCGATTTACGATCCGTATCACGTCATTTCGTGGGCCGGCGAGATTAAAACGGCATCAATCCGCCAGGCTATCCCGGTTATATTGACGCAGGCGGTGCGGCAAGTCGATCGATCACACGACGTCGTGATTTTCCGTAGCTTCAACCGGGCATTCGAGCGTTCGGCGGCGATTAGGGCGGCAATCCAGCTAGTCCGGCCGCTGACGGTAAAAATCGAATACGTGCCGCGGGAGAAATTTACCCGGTATCACGGACAGAACGCGCTATTACTCGCCAATGACGCGGTTCGACGAGGATATACATTAGATGCACAAGTTTAAATAAAAGGAGAAATGAACATGCCGGACAACCTCGAACAACAATTAGCAAGTTTATCCGCACAGGTAGCGGAGTTACTAGCTATTCAAAAATCTAACCAGCCTACGGAGCGCGATAATGTAGCGCAGCAATTGGCCGATGCTAAAAAGCGGAAAGACTTTAGTGCGGTCGTCACGCTATCTAATAAGTTGGCGGGTATGGAGTAATGCAGCACTCGCTATACATCGGATCGGCGGCGGACGACAAGCGGACAGCCTACGCCTGGTTACTCGTTAATCATTCCGGCGTGGTCGCTTCTGACGCGTACCTGACGGCCGGCGAACGAAGATTTGACGAAAATTACGGCAGTCATGCGGCATTACAGCGAGCTTTACGGAAAGTAGCGCAGCAAGAAGGCGTCATACAGCTCCGCCTTGTTATGGATGATACGGTAGTAGAGGCCATCGGCTTCGAGTTATGTGACGTACAGCCGCCGTTGTATCCGACCGTCTGCCGGACAACAAGACGCATTATGCAGCGGTTTGACAAGTGTGAGCTAGCGTCATTTAGCCGAGACGAAGCGGACGCACGGCCGCAGGAAATTGCAGCTATTGACGACGCAATCGACGCGCTGGAGCAAGCGGCCACGCTGCCGGGAACGTTCCGGTATTGGCGAGACTGCCTGCTCCGTCCGAACAAAATTATACGCTAAGGGGAACGAAAAATGAGCGGAACAAACGAATTTAAATTACCGAAACGAGTGGCGGACGCAATCGCCGAGTACCAAAAGCACATCGCAGTAGGCGAAGCAGCCGCGGAAAGAGTGCGGGCCCGTAACGTCGAGTTGACGGCAGAACTCTCGACGGCCGAGGCGGAACTGGAAGCGGCAATGGACCGGACGATTGCAGACCCGACGCCTACGAACGAGCGCAAAGAAACAGAACTACGTCGCAAAGTTGCTGAATTAACGATGCAAGTCGCTGGCGGCGTCGAACGAGAGCAACGCGCACGACAATCGGGTAGCGGTAAGGAACGAGAACTGCGTATAGCCGCTGCAACAATCGGTAAAGAAGAAGCTGTCCGCTACTTTGACGAGAATTACGACGAAGTATTAGAGAAGATTGCGGCTGCTAAAGGAGCATATTTACAATCGCTAGTTGGTTACTATGATTTGCAGCGTAATGCCAATAATATTTGGCGTCAGAGTAGTATGGGAGCTGAAAATTTTGATTCAATAGCGAATGCGGTTGGCGGTCATCCAAACTTCAGGGAAAAAGTGTTTACTAACCGTCTAGGCGCGCCTAATCACGGCATATTTGAAGATGAGATTCGGCAAGCAGCCGGATACGGAAATATTTATTAAATCTAAGGGAGAGATGTTATATGGAAACTGAAATGAAAACGTTCGAGCCGAAAACACTAAATATGTCGTCACCGGAAGCTATTCAGCGGAGTGTCGTCGAGCAAATCGCCGATTGGAACGCTTACTACGACGAGGTAGTTGCCGAACATTTAACTCCGTTATTCGCAGAGATGAGGGCGGCAAAGGTCGCTTATTTTAACGCCCTAAATTCAGTTAAGAGTGTAACGCACGCCATCGAGCAGCAGCGATCAAAATTAAACGACGGACTTATTACTAAGTACGCCGGCGGAGCACACATTAGCCGAGTAGACGCGACATACGCGGCGCACAGGTCGAAATATATCAGCCATAACGAAATTAGAATGGGTAAAGTAATCCACTAATCAAAATATGAAGGAGTCGGCGGGTTAATCCGTCGGCTCTTTTATTTATATTACGGAGGGGATCGTATGAAAGACGCAATCAGCACTTTATACAAAGGGATCGGCGTACCGGGTGAGCAATCGGAAAAGCTAGCCGACTATATATCGGATATTGACGCGGTGCTTAAATGTGACGCGCGGGTGGACGAAAAGCGCGAGCTTATTACGCTATTAGCGGACTGTATCGTCGGGACGCTAGAACTAGCGACCGTCGAGATATTGCCGGAGTTTGGCCGGTTCCGCGACGTGTTAATCGGGCTAATCGTTGATACGGCGATGAGTGAAGCGAAGCTGGAGGTGCCGGTTTGAGTACAACAGATATCGGCGGCATCAAAGCCCGCATCGAGCTCGATACAGCACGCTTCAAAGCGGGAGTAAACGAAACAAAGCGTAAATTGCACGAAGTAGATGGGGACGCGAAGAAAACAACGATGAGTTTCGAAAAGATGGCGGCCGCACTCTCAGCGCTCGGAGCATCGGCGGCACTCGTCGGATTAGTCCGGACGGTTAAAGCATTAGCCGACGAAGCGAACGCGCTGCAGTCATCGCTAACCGGCGTGTCGGAAGTCGCGAAGGCGCTCGGCCATGACGTTAAAGCGGTGACAGATGCGGCGGAGCAGTTAGCGGCTCGCGGCTTTATGACGCTACAACAATCGGCGGATGCGTTAAAGACGACGCTGGCGACCGGCTACGGATTAGAAGAGTCTATAACGCTAATTAACGCGCTCGGCGACGCAGCAGCTTATAATCGAGAGTCTCACCTATCGTGGGGAGAAGCTGTCGTTAACGCAGTCCGCGGTATTAAGGCGCAGAATAGTAACTTAACGGACTCGGCCGGAATCACCACTAACCTCAGCATAATGTACGAAAAATACGCGGCAACAATTGGAACGTCGGCCGCCAAACTAACGGACGCACAAAAGGCCCAGGCGGCTTATAACGGTATGGTCGCAGAGGCCGCTATGTTCGCCGGCAATGCAGAAACGGCGATGGCTGGTTATACGGGTACGCAGGCGGAGTTTAACAAGACGATCGAGACGGCGCGGGCCGAATTGGGCGAAGCGTACTTGCCAATGGTGCAGAAAATCACCGAAGAAATGACGCCGCTTATTAAGCAGTTTAGTGGTTGGGCGTCCGAAAATAAGGAAGTAGTCGCGACCGTAACCGCAACAACGGCCGGCTTACTCGGCCTGGCGACAGCAATCGGCGTAATAACTGTAGCTGTCCGCGGACTTAATGCGGCGCTCGGTCCAATCGGTTGGGCAATTACAATACTCGGTGCGGTGGTTACGGGCGTCACGGCGTATACGGCAGCGGCTAATTCGGCGAGCAAGTCCGCGAAAGACTTTGCGGACAACCAATCGGCACTTAACAAGACGCTGGAAAAAACGAACGGAATCCTCAACGCGCAAACATATAATCAGACGCGTGAGCAAATTGACGCGTTAAATCAAGTGGTACAGCGCCATATTGAGTTGATGCGTGAGTATAACGAGCTAGAAGCCGCGGCCAATAGCGGCAGAGGCTCGATCGAAAACACGCACCGAATGTTCGACCTTGCTGACGCAGTTAAGGCGGTTAATAGAGAATTATCCGATATGGGATACGAGAACGTAGAGGCGGCCGACTTTGCGCTCCGAGGAATGAAGAAATCCGTCGACAACTCGCTCGGCGCACTCGTGGAGCTGACGCGGCAGCAAATGCAATCTAACATAGCGGCGGCGGACGCGGTTAATACGCTTGAAGAGTTATCGGCGGAATATGACGATTTAAATAAGCTAGAAAAGTTGTCGGAAGAACAGAAATCGCGACTCGCTGGTATTGTTAAGGAGCTTAAACGTGAGTATCCGGACTTAATTACCCAACTCGACGAGGAAAATCGTTGGCATATCGCAAATAAGGATGCGCTCGACGGCTATATACAAGGCGAGAGGGACCGTGTAAAGGCGGCAATTGAATCGGCAAGGGGCGTTATCCAGGCAGCGAAAGTCGAAGCGGAGGAACGTGTACGACTAGCCAATAAGGCCAACGAAGAGATAGAAAAGATTGAGGCGAAGAATCCACAGACAGCCTCGTTCGTATCCGATGGGCTTGCGGGCTTTATACAAGCCGGCGCCAAAGCTGCAGTTGATAATACGAAAAAGAAACTGACCGATGAAGTTAACCAAGCTCGTTTTGAGATTAACAACGCTAATAAACTGCTTGACGATCTAGCGGTTGGGATCGACGCGTTCCGAACGAATACAAGCGGCGGGACGGCTGCAGATAATGACCGAGGCGGCGGCAGTACGGCTATAAAACAAACAGCCGAGCAAATAGCACAACAGGCGTACCAAGCGGCGTTGAAGCAACTTGAAATTCGCCGATTACTCGGAAAGTTAACCGAAGAGGAAGAAGAAAAACGGATGGCGGAGCTGGCCGAAAAGTACAAAAAGTTCGACGACATATGGATTGACGCGGAAAGCCGCCGGCAGCGGATTGCTGAACAGATTGCCGCCGACCGTGAGCGGGCAGCCTCGCAGTCAGCGCGTGACCGTTTCGATCATTCGGCGGACTGGATCGAGCAGGAAACGCGACGTATGACATTAGCCGGCGAAACCGAGGAAGCTATTGCGCACATGAAGCTCGAAGCGTGGTCAAGAGTCCGCGGCCGTTACGAAAAGGACTCCGAATATTACAAACGTGCCGATACGGAGCTCTATAATTTGCGCGTAGCTCTAATGCGTAAAACGGAGCAAGCCGCGGCCGATGCGCAAAAGCAAGCGAAAGATAGCGCAAGTAATGCCATCAAAGCGATCGACGCGCAAAAGAAGGCGGAGCTGGACGCGTTGAACGAACGCCGGAAAGCGATAAAAGCGTTCTACGATGACCAAGCGAAGCTAATCGACGATGGCGAGCGGCAGCGCGAACGGGTTGAACTCGAAGCCGAAGCCGTCAAGTACAGTGGAGCCACATCGGATAAAGGCCGCCGGCATTATGCGGAAATCCTTGAAAAGCTTCGCTTAATGGACGTTGACGACCAACGCCGGGCACTAGAGGAAGAGCGCGACGCCAAGCTTGAAGCGTTGGACGAGCAGCAGGCCGATATTGAATCGTGGTACAACGATATGAAAACGTTGCTCGAAGATTACAACGGGGACTTTATCGCCATCTACCAACGTACCGAGGACGCGCGGTTCAAGGCATTCACGTCGACCAATGCGAAGATCATGTCGGAGCTGCAGCGATTCCAGGCGGAATATGAAGCGGCTATGTCGACGGTTGGCTCCGGCAGTACGGCGTCTGTAGTGGCGCAAATGTCGGCTAATGCGAAAGCGTGGCATACGGCGGATAAAGCCGGCAAAGAACGATTATCGGCAGAAAATCAACGGCTTGGCGCAAGTATTGGGGCTTCGAAGGATGCAAGTACCGGTAAATGGTTCGATAACGACGGGACTCCGCTATTCCATACGGGCCGTGACGGCGTTACAGGTGGGACATTTAGCGCTGGCGATATGCTCATGCCGGATGAAATTACGGCCATCTTGCGCGATAACGAATATGTGTTTACTCCGGGACAGTTACGAAGCTTACTTGACGGTGTAGGCGGCCGCGGCGGCGGAAATACGTATATCGAAAAAGTTGTCGGCGTTGAGATGCACGATACGACGCTTGAGGACGAGATTGACATGCGCGCGATTGGCCGGACCGGCGTTGATATGGCCGAAGCGATGCGCAGAAGCGGATACCAAGGCACAGGAGGTAAACCATGACACAGAAATTCCGAAGCAGACTCGAATTGTATTCGGCAACAGGTCGCCATATTCTTTTGGCGGCCTCCGACGTCCGAGTAGTCGAAGAACTAAACGCTGATTATTACGTTACTTTCATCTACCCGAAATTGCTGGACGACGCCGAGCGTTACGACGATTTGATTGAGGACAATGAAATTCGGTTTCCGGACGGAGTAGAGCGCGGCCAGCATTTCGTTATCAAGCGAGTCGATGAAATCCGAAAAGGGCAGCGTATTTATAAGCAAGTCGAAGCGTATCACGTAGCGTTTAAGCTCGGACAGTATTATCTCGACGAATACGTTGATTTCAGCGCTAACCAACCGCCGGCTTTCCTACTTGCGAAGCTTGGAATCAATACGCCGTTTACGATGGCCGTCGAAGGTAATTTCGCTAACCAAGACGTTTTTGACTTCGGGGAAGATAGCAAATTAACGCTGCTTAACCAGGCGCGCGAATTGTACGGCGGCGAGCGTGTATTCGATAACTATACGGTTACACTGACGACGCGGGCCGGCGCAAACCGAGGGGCATCAATCCGCTATCGGAAGAACCTCGCCGGAATCACACGGAAAAGCCATTCGATGGAACGGATAACTCGGTTGTATGGTTACGGTAAGGCCGGGCTCACGATCGAAGGATACGGCGGGCATAGCGTTAAATATATCGATTCCGTGTACTTTGACGCAGCCAATCCGTATGAAGGTTCCGTTCATTTTCCGGAGATAGACGACCAGGCCGCTTTATTAGCTGCGATGCAGAAATATTTATCGACCGTAGAGCTTCCGAAAGTGTCGTACGATATTGATTTTATCGAATTGGAGAAAGTAGACGACGAGTTTAAGGCGGAAGCAATACAAGGGATCGGCGACACTGTAACGGTAAAGGACGAAGTTCTCGGCTTTCACTTCGATGCGCGAGTCCAGCGTTATGAACGATATCCATTCGAACCGAAGCGAGGCCGTGTTACGCTCGCTAATTTCCGCGAACTCTCCGACGGTGACGTCATATTCCGCGCTACTGTAGGTGGCAGGCAGGCGTTAATCTATACGTCGGAGAACGCTGTACTTCGCGGTGTAAAGTATGACGATTCGATTACGCTCGTTGATGGTTACGGGATGGCGGTATCCGACGATTTTAATCGGACTATGGTGCGTCTCGGACAAACGGCGCCGGGCCAGTATGGACTAGCGTTATACAATAAATCCGGCGTTCAAACGGTATGGCAGGACGCAGCGACGGGCGACGGGCGATTTAGCGGCAAGGTTATTGCAGGCGCGGTAGAAGGCGGGACGATTACGGGGTCTGAAATAAATGGCGGGGAAATCAACGGCTCCGTCATCGAGGGCGGCGAGGTAACAGGCGCACTTATACAGACTCGTCCGGCCGGTTCATATCCGCGTACTGAAATGTCAGCGACCGGCAACTATATCGCAGCCTATTCGTCGCCGACTGCTTATGTTCGAGTAAGTCCGTACTATTTATCGTCGCAGCGGCCGGTTATTTCGTTCACCAACGGGAGCAAGACGGTAATATTCGACCACTACTCGCCGGGAACGTTCGAGATTCAAGCGGACGCGCTCGATTTGAACGCTAATGTCGCGGTTACCGGTGGTCAATCGTTAACGGTCGGCAGCTTCGGAAATATCCGAACCAATACGGGAACGCTACAGCAAGCGCTCGACGATAAAGTAGACGTCGGCAGCCATACGCAGACTTTTACGCAGCCGAACCATAACCACGGCATTCCGGCTGGTACGCGGCTGGCGGTAATTAATTCTAGTAACGAAATCGTCGGCGCAGTCTTTTGGTCAGAGTCCGGCGGTTTTACTCATAGTCACGCAGTCTAAGGAGGGAGCGCAGTGTTCTTTGTCCTAGATTTAATAAATATGACGCCCGGCCAGTTACTTATTAAGTACTGGTGGCTATGGAGTGTTTTCGTAGTCGCAGGGGTCGGGACGTCAGAATGGATTAGAAGGCGAGGGAGTTAAATTTATGGGCGGAAAATCCGGCATATCGTTCGACACAACACAATTCGAAAAAGCTGCAGCGGCACTTTACGATAAAGCGTTGGCAGGCGCAAGTATCGGGGTGCAATTGGCTACGGAGGATTTATTTCGCGAATCGGAAAAATTGGCGCCACTGGAGAAGGGGACTCTCCGTAACACGAAATGGCTGGAGTTTGACGAATCGGACGAGTTAATAACTGGCGAAGTACACTATAGCGTCACGGAGTCCGGGAAAGGCGGCCGGTTTAATTACGCGCTCTATATGCACGAGTTTGGCGGACGTGACGAGTTTGCCAATCCGACGACACCGGGCACGCAGCCGAAGTTTTTGGAGCAACCGTTAAAAATGTATGCGGAAGAATACAAACAAATCATAGCCAAAGAGATAAAACGGGCGATAAAGTAAACGGAGGTGCTTGCATGGGTCGCCGCATTAATCCGCTCGATGATCGGCATTACGAAGCTGTCCGGTTATTAACGTCCGTTCCACGACTGAACTTAGAGCAGATAGCGCGTAAGGTAGGCGTTGATAGGCGCACTCTTTACCGTTGGCGGCAACGTACGGACTTCGCATTATTAGAGCGGAAAATAATTGACGATGTAATCAAACGTCGGGTTAGAGCGTGGAACAAACGTTACCGTCCGAATACCGCGTCAGAGTTGGAGTTTATCATGCGTGCGAGCGGAATATTGCGTTAAAATTCACGTCCCAAATTTCGACTTTCGGCGAACACTCGGGGGTTTATGTGCAGCACGGTCGGGATGCGCAGGCCTCCGAAACTTTTTCGTCCACAACGATTGCAGCGCGGCACAAACCGGACGACCTCCGAAAACTCAGGGGGTTGCCGCTGCCGATTCGGGTACTTTCGTTTGCACTATTGCGCATATTTGGCGTGAATTGACGGATCGGGAACGGATGGATACGGACGAGAAGCGGTAAGAATGGCGTAACCATGCGGGCTGGCGGCGATTGAGGCGGAGTAGGTGAGGGGCGACAGTTACCGTAACTGTTGGTGGTCGAGTGGACGACGCTTCAATGCTTTAGTACGGTGAAGTACGAAACCCCCAACGGGTGCCGTCGCAGGGGGTTCAGGAGCTGGTCGGAATTTCCGCGCAACGAAAAAAACCCGTATGGTAATTAATGGATGTTAACGTTAGCAAGGCCCGTCAGTATTACGGAGTGATTCCGTTTTGCTGGCGGGCCTTTTCGTTTATCATCTTCGTTTATTGATTCGCGTTAAGCCGAGCCGGGCGAGCGGAGAGAATTGCGTATGTTGTTCGCGCGCGTGCTCATCGTTCATTCTCGCATATCTCCGAGTTGTCTCGATATTGGCGTGTGCTACAATCCGCTGTAACGTGAAAAGGTCGCCGCCATTAAGTAGAAACATGGTACAAAAGTAGCTGCGGAATTGGTGCGGGTGAGCTAATTCGGTATCGACGCCGGCCTTAACCGCATGTTCCTTTAGTCGCTTCCGGAAATGATCGGCTTTTAACGGCTCACCGTAATTAGCGACGAAAATATGCTCCGTATTAAAATACTGCTTATTCTCGTTAATCAACGTCAATATCTCGCGAACACATTCCGGCGACAACGGAACGACGCGCGGCTTTCGGTTCTTATTCATCCAGGCGGGCAAATGTAAGCAGCGGCCTTTAACGTCGAAGTGTTCCGTAGTCAATCGTAAAGCTTCATTAATCCGCAATCCACAATCCGCGAGCGTCAGCATTAATGTTCGATCCCGTAAGCCGGCGAACGTGGTCGTGTCCGGTGCCGCAAGCAGCTTCCGCACATCGTCGTCGCTAAATGTTACTTCGTCTTCCTGGTCGAACCGTTGCGATTTTATGCTAGAGAACGGATTGACTGAAAGCATACTCTCACCGGATAAGAAGTTAAATAATGTTCGGATCGGCCGGACACGGTGCTCAATCGTATAAGGCGATAGCTTGCGCGCTACTGGCTTCCGATACTTGTCGCCACTATATACCGTTTTACCGCTTAAATAATTTACGTAGCTGCGGATAATTGCTGCAGTCACGTCCTCAACGTTTATGATCTCCGGATACTGCTCCGTTAACCACTCGCGGAAATAACGCCAATTAGCAATATAGTCCCTGTTCAACGTACTTGCCCGCATGCCTTCCGACTTCTTTGCGCTGAAAAAT
>Ga0180215_1000670_pt1 | contig 41289 bp, 37 predicted proteins | sample eDN3rd37CBELigBY_FD_128871 | JGI IMG/M metagenome (GOLD analysis project Ga0180215, IMG submission 128871) | Enriched backyard soil microbial communities from Emeryville, California, USA - eDNA 3rd pass 37_C BE-Lig BY (version 2) (version 2) | ecosystem: Environmental > Terrestrial > Soil >...
AGCCCCATTCGAGCGCAGAGTCCGCGAGCATATGAAGACCGGCATGGTCGTCTATAAGCCTCGCCACCGGGTCGATAGTCTGGTGAGGAAGGATGGCGCAGTCGTCGGCGCAGCCGGATCGGTGCTCGCGCCAAGCAACGCCGCGCGCGGAGAGGCGAGCTCCAGAGAAGTCGTCGGGCAATTCCGCTTCGAAGCGCCGGCAGTAGCTGTTACCAGCGGCGGTATCGGCGGCAACCATGAGCTCATTCGCAAAAACTGGCCGAGCCGGCTGGGCGAGCCGCCCCAGCATATGTTGTCCGGCGTTCCTGCTCATGTAGACGGGCGGATGCTCGGCATTGCCGAGGAGGCAGGGGGCAGGATCGTGAACAGAGACCGGATGTGGCACTATACCGAAGGCATTAAAAACTGGAATCCGATCTGGAGCAAGCACGGCATCCGCATACTTCCCGGACCGTCCTCTATATGGCTGGATGCGAGGGGGCAGCGGTTTCCGGCGCCTAATTTTCCTGGCTTCGATACGCTTGGGACGCTAGAGGCGATTCAGAAGACAGGCTACAGCTATTCTTGGTTTATTTTGACGCAGCAAATTATTGAGAAGGAATTCGCCCTCTCCGGCTCGGAGCAAAATCCCGACTTGACCGGAAAAAGCATTAAGAAGGTGCTCAGCCGCGTGCTGCCTGGACCGACAGAGCCTGTACAGGCATTCATGGACAAGGGAGAGGATTTCATTATCGCGGACAATCTTCGCGATCTCGTTGTCGGCATGAACAAGCTTGCAGGCGACAATCTGCTTGATCTATCGGATATCGAGCGCCAGCTGCAAGCAAGGGACCGCGAAATTGATAACGCTTTCACAAAGGATCTGCAAATTACTGCCATGCGCGGGGCGCGCCATTATATCGGAGATAAGCTGATCCGCGTCGCGAAGCCGCATAAGCTGCTCGATCCACGCAACGGTCCGCTTATTGCGGTCCGCCTGAATCTGGTCAGCCGCAAAACGTTGGGCGGACTGCAAACCGATCTTACCGGCCAGGTGCTGAACGAAGCCGGCGAGCGAATACCGGGGCTTTATGCTGCAGGCGAGGCGTCAGGCTTTGGCGGAGGCGGCTTGCACGGCTATCGTTCTTTGGAAGGCACTTTTCTCGGAGGCTGCCTTTTTTCGGGCAGAGTTGCCGGACGGACGATTTCTGCACAAAAATAGATATTTTTCCTTAAAATTCGATATCGGCGTTTCGCATTAATCCCCATTGTGATACGATCGGATATGGGAACGGGCGGCCTCTGCGGCGCGGCTCGCTGCCTATAAGCTGAATCTTGATGTGGAGCGTAAAATCACTATGGGAACGCCTTATTCCGCTATTATTACCCTCATCGTTACTGCCGGCGTCATCAATGTGCTGATGGGAATTTATGTATTGTCGAATCGATCGAAGCAGTCGATGGTCAAGACATTTATCGTTTTCAGCGCATGCTGCGCTTTCTATACCTTTGGTTCAGCGCTGGAGTTGTCAGCCAGTTCGCTGGAAGAGATCATGTTCTGGATCAAAATTCAGTATATCGGCATGCCTTTCATTCCGCCGATCAATTTGCTGCTAATCATGCATTTTCTTAGCATGGACCGTTATTTAAAGCGGTCTTTGCGCATGGGGCTTTTCCTTATGCCGGCCATTACGTTGGCACTCGTCATGACCAACGAAGCGCATCATTTGTATTACCGCTCGGTCGAAATTAATACGGAAGCGGCTATTATGAAGGCCAACCTCGCGGCGGGCCCGTGGTACATTATCCAAGGCGCATTCACCTTCGGCTGCATGATCGGCGGCGTCGTTTTGCTGATCAGGCATTGGAGCCGGATGAAGTATTCCTATAAGCTTCAGACGCTGACGATGCTGGTCGGGCTTATGCTGCCGCTCATAGGCGACTTTGTCTATTTGGGCGGCCTGACTCCTGACGGGCTGGATCCGATACCGGTCATCATGACGGTAACTTCGGCTCTCTACTTGTGGGTGCTTACCTCAAGGGGCTTGCTTAACGTTGTGCCGATCGCTAGAGACAATCTGTTCGAGAGCATGCGGGACGGCGTGCTTGTGCTGGATCTGGACAATAAGCTGGTCGACTATAATCCGGCGGCGGCAGACATTATGCCGGAGCTGTCCTCTTATTGGATCGGGAAGAGTATTGAATCGCAATGGAGCCTGCATACGGATAATCCGCTCCCGGAGCTATCCGTTGAAGGACGATACGAAGCTGAAGGAGCCCATGCCTCAAAACGGCAGCAAATTTTGTGGACGGTCAGAGAACATTCCCGCTATTACGAGATTCGTTCATCCGTCGTTCGCAAGAAAAATAGGCAGGAAGCGGGAAGGCTCATTACAATGATCGATGTAACGGACAGAGTGCAACTGGAGGAGCGGCTTCGCGAGCTTGCCTATCACGATGGGCTGACGGGCGCCATCAATCGCATTCACTTTATGGCGCGCAGCGAGGAGCTGTTGTCCCAGTCGATTACGCAGGGGCAGCCGCTCTCGATCGTGCTGTTCGATATCGATTATTTCAAGCGGATTAACGATGCTTATGGACATCATGCCGGCGATCAAGCGCTGCTGCATGTCGTCGAGCTGACCCGCAGAGTGTTGCGGCCGGAGGACGTGTTTGCGCGCTACGGCGGAGAGGAATTCGTCGTGGCAATGCCCGGCCTGACCTTATCGGAGGCGGAAGCGGCGGCGCACCGCATCCGCAGCGAAATTGCCGGCCATCCGATGCATACGCAGAAGGGGCCGATCAGCATTACGGCAAGCTTCGGCGCAGCGGCGGCGGAGGTTAGCTGGGGGGAATCGGACGCGAGAAGCGGAGTCAATATGCTGCTGAAAGCAGCGGATCGGGCGCTGTACGCCGCTAAGAGCTCCGGACGCAATACGGTGCGCTTGGCGGAGAATGATCTCGTCCTTTCAAGCAAGAACTAATGGAAACAGCCCATATGGAGCTATTGTCTGCTCCATATGGGCTGTTTTGCTTTATTCGATTGCTCCCTCACAGATTGCCGCTTGCAATTTCCTTGCGAACGATCGGCGCAACCTTCGTGCCAAGCAGCTCAATTGCGCGGAGCACTTCACGGTGCGGCATCGTGCCAACGTTAACGTGCAGGAAGAAACGCGTAATGCCTAAATTTTTGCGGAGCAAAATGATTTTCTCCGCGACAAATTCAGGGTCGCCGACATAGAGCGCCCCGCGCAGGCTGCGCGCCGCATCGAAGGATTCCCGCGTATAAGGCGGCCAGTTGCGCTCGCGGGCGAGCACGTTCATCTGGGCTTGAGTCGGCGGGAAAAACAGATCGGCTGCTTGCTCCGTAGTATCGGCAATAAAGCCGTGCGAATGCGTGGCGATCTGAAGCGTATCCGGATTGTGGCCGGCTTTCGCTGCCGCCTGCTTATACAGTTGAACGAGCGGGGCGAAGCGTTCGGGCATGCCGCCGATAATGGCAAGGGCAATCGGCAGTCCCAGCATGCCTGCGCGGGCGACCGATTCGGGATTACCGCCGCTGGCGATCCATACAGGCAGCGGCTCTTGAACGGAGCGCGGATAGACGCCGAGATTGTTGATGGCCGGACGATGGCCGCCGCGCCAGGTTACCTTCTCGGATTCGCGAATTTTAAGCAGCAGCTCCAGCTTTTCGTCGAACAATTCGTCATAATCGTTCAAGCTGTAGCCGAATAGCGGAAACGATTCGATGAAGGAACCGCGTCCCGCCATAATTTCAGCGCGTCCGTTCGAAATGCCGTCCAGCGTAGAGAAAGACTGATAGACGCGAACAGGATCGTCCGAGGACAGGACGGTTACGGCGCTCGTCAGCCGAATATGCTTCGTCGTTGCGGCAGCGGCGGCCAGGACGACGGCGGGAGCGCTGCCCGCGTAATCGGCGCGGTGATGCTCGCCGATTCCGTACACGTCCAGCCCGACCTGATCGGCAAGGACGATTTCCTCCACCGCGTGGCGCAGACGCTCGGCATGGTTGGCGGCAATTCCCGTTTTCGGGTCTGTCGTCGCTTCCAAAAATGTGCTTATTCCTATTTCCATCGTATTTGGCGAATTAGACATATAAAATTCCTCCTTCTTTGAGTACCATTGTACTAAATAAATTATTGTTTCTCAACTAAAGTAAGTTAATTGTTGCTAGAGCGCTTTTTATCGATAGGGTATAATCTAGACTACCGATAACGGAAGGAGGCTGGCGGCTATGTCAGGCGTAATCTCGAAGGCAATAGCTATACTGGATGTTTTGCTGCCGCAAGGCACAGAGAAGGAGCTTAGTGTCACGGAAATAAGCAGAGAGCTGGATATGCCGGTGCAGAGCGTTCACCGTATTCTATCCTCTCTGACGGAGCATGGCTTTGTGGCGCAAAATGCGAAAACAAAAAAGTACAAGCTAGGCCTCTCTATTATGAAGTATGGTTTCCTTATGTGGGACAGCATTATGCTTCGAACGATCGCCCGGCCGATTATGGAGGAGCTGAGCGAGAAAACGAAGGAAACAGTCTACTTGGCCGCCCGCGAAAATGAAGAGGGAGTCTATATCGACTGCGTGGATTCGCCGCAAATATTAAAAATATCGGAGCCGATCGGCCTTAAGCTGCCGCTGTTCATTGGCGCGTCGAATCGGGCGATTATGGCCTATCTGCCGCACAAGACGCAGGATTCGATTTTGCGCGATGTGGAATGGGACAGCGTGCCGTCCTTGAAGCCGATGACGCGTGAATCGATCGAGCGGGATTTGCAGCGCATACGCGAGCATGGCTATGCGGTCACCTGCGACGAAGCGACAGCGGGAACGACAGGCATCGGCGCGCCTATATTCTCATATGAAGGAATCGTAATCGGCTCCTTGAACGTAGCCGGCCCGTCCACCCGGTTTCGAGAAGCGGAGATGGAGAGATACAGCGCGCTCGTAAAGCGCTACGCCGAGCGGATTTCTTATGAGCTGGGCTTTAGGGAGCGCTATTTGCGGCAGAGGTAGCCGGAAAATATTTTTTGCTTATCCCGATATTCGGGAAAATCTACTTTGATTGATGAAAAAATGAGATTATAATCGGTTTAATTTCAAGCTTGGAGTGATAACCGATGAACATTCTAGCATTCAGACATTTTGACTTTGACGACGATTATGCGCTCGCAAGCTGGGCGGAGAGGGAAGGACATGTATGGAACGTTAGAGATCCTGCCCTCGGCGTGAAGGAGGAGTGGCTGTCCGATACGGATGTACTCGTCGTGCTGGGAAGCCCGCTCAGCGTCTATCAAGAGGAGCAAGCGCCTTGGCTAAGCGCGGAGAAGCGGCTCGTTAAGACGGCGATAGACCGCGGCATGAAGGTGCTCGGCATATGCTTTGGGGCGCAAATGATCGCGGAGCTGCTGGGCGGGGAGGTTTATCGGAACGGGGAAAAGGAGCTTGGCTGGCATGAGGTGCGGCGGACCGGGGAGAGCCATCCATGGCTGGAAGGGCTTCCGGAGTCGTTTTACTCCTTTCAATGGCATGGCGATACGTTCAAGCTGCCGCATGGCGCGAAGCATCTCGCTTATTCCGCGGCATGCGCCAATCAAGCGTTTGCTTATGGCGATCATGTGCTCGGACTGCAATTTCATTTGGAGGCTACGCCGGACGGCATTGAGGCGATGATGAGCAATTGGAGCAAGGAGCTTGTTGAGGCCCCCTATATACAGTCCCGGAATGATATTCGCGAGGGGATGAGCCGCAGCGAAGCAGCGTGGGCGATTCTTCATCGCATTTTGGACAATACAGCAAGGGGCTAAGCACAAAGGACCGGAACAAAGCGATGTTCGCGGTCCTTTTGCGTGCCATGTCATGCAGCCGATTTTATTTTAAAATAAAGGTCCCTGTAACGGGATGATGATCGGTATGCTCAAAGCTTAAGTCATGCCCGCTCACGCTTGCGATCTCAACGTTGGGCGAGACGAAGAAGCCGTCAATGACTGCGAGGAAGTTGACATTCTCCTGATAGGCGATATCGAGCGTCCGAACGGTAGGCGTAGCCGGATCAAGCGCCCACTGGAATCCTTCGGGGCCGAAGGTGTCGGGGAACGGCTGCAGCCATTCCGGCCATTCCTGCGTCGTCTTGAACGCATACGGGTCAGTGCCGGGCAGCGAATGGTTCCAGTCGCCGCCGATAATGAGGTAGCTGCCCTTCTCGAGCTCACGGTCAATATAGCCCGCGAGAAATTCCAGCTGCTGCTTGCGGATTTTGCCGCCTTTGTCAAAGGCGGACAGATGGAGGTTGACGAGCACAAGCTCCTTGCCGCCCTCTACAGGAAATCTGCTTTCAATAAAAGCGCGGTCCACCTCGAACTGCTGAACCGGCCATTTCTCTTTGCCGGGCAGATCGAAGCGGGTTTGAGCGGCGGTTTTGAAGGCGGACAGCGTCAACAGCCCGCTCTCGGCTCCGCCCATCGGATTCGTAACCGGAATCGGAAGCCACGGTACTTTGTAGTTGATCGCAAATGTGCTGCTGTACGAAGGGAGCGCCTTAGTAATCGCGTCTACTTCATCGATGCGGAAGGTGCGCGTTGCGCTGTAGTCAATCTCTTGCATAATGTAAATATCAGAGCGGTTCTCCTGCAAAAAATCGGTAATCGCCGCAAGATTAGCCTCGGTCTGCTCCTTGCTGCTTGAACGGGACATCGTTCCGCCGTCCAGGAAGAAATCTTGCCCTTTGTCCAGACCGGCATAGCCGATGTTGAAGGTCGTTACGGTGAACGACTCCCCTTGCTTCAAGACGGCTTCCGTATTATTCTCAGTAAGAAGCGGAAGCTCGGCGGGCGGCTTGTAATCGACCGCTGTTATGTAAATGAGAAATGCGATAAAGAAGGCGGCAGGTATCGCGATGACCCAGCCTAGCAGCTTCAACGCTTTTTTGACCATGACGTATTGATAGCCTCCTTGTACATGCAGCGCTTCTGCTTGCTGCTGTCAAAATACTACAGAGAATGTACCATATTGTCGGTGAAATGAGCTAGTAGTTTAACCTAGAACGATTCTATTACATCATAATTGGAGTGAGCGTACCCTCATGCAATCCATTGATCTTCTATTAAACGGCTGGGTTCGGGAGAACAAGATTCCGGGCGCCGTGCTTCATGTTGGGGCTAAGGACAAGCTCGTCTATCAAGCGGCATACGGAGCCGCGATGCTGTCAACGGTATACGATGCCGCTTCTTTAACGAAGGTAGCCGTGACGCTGCCGTCTATTATGCTGCTCGCCCAGCGTTCCGCGCTTTCCTTAAGCGATCCGGTGCAGCGTTACATACCCGAGTTCCGTTACGCAGGCGTAACGATTGAGCATTGTATGCGCCATGCGTCGGGGCTTCCCGGATCATTGCCGGGCTTTCGAGAAAGGTACGCCGAACGAGACGCGAAGGCGGAAATATTGGCGCAGGAGCTTCAGTTCGAGCCGGGCTCACGCATGCAGTACAGCGATGTCGGCATGATTATGATGGGGTGGATTGTCGAGCGCGTGAGCGGCAAAGCGCTGGACGTTTTTGCTCGTGAGGAGCTGTTTCAGCCGCTTGGCCTCATCAATAGCAGCTTTAACCCGCCGTCTGCCTGGAGCGATCGCATCGCTCCGACGGAATGGGACGGAAGCCAGTATATTACCGGCAAGGTACATGACGAGATTGCCTATCGCCTTGGCGGCGTGTCGGGGAGCGCGGGATTATTTACAACCGCCGACGATCTGGCCCGCTACGCGCAGTGCTGGCTTTATCCGGAACGATTCGGCCTGCTTGCCCGCAGCACGGTGGATGCCTGCACGAAGCATCCGCTCTTTGGCCGGGGAATCGGATGGCAGGTAAAAGAAAATGAAGATGCGGCGCTTGCCTGCGGCGAGGGCTGGTCGGTCGGCGGCTATGGCCATACCGGCTTTACAGGCACGAGCTTATGGATCGATCCTGCGCGAGAGCTTATCGTCGTCTTTCTAACGAATGCCGTACATCTCGGCCGGGACAACGAAATTGTGAAGCTGCGCCCGGCGCTGCACGATGCGATTTTAACAGCCTTGCAAGCTTAGCCTATAAAAACGCCCCCGATTCGCAGAGTTAGGCTGCGTATCGGAGGCTGCCGCCCAATCGAAAATAGCGATTTAGTCGGGTATACTAGTAGAAGTACGAGATTGAAGAAAAAATAGACCATATAGCGGGTGATTAAAATGTCCAAATCGATCGTTGAAAAACTGAACTTGCATAAGTATGAACGGGCTGCCGTATTGAGTCAGCCGGAGGGCAGTCATTATGTCGAAGGCTTGTCTTCTTATGATACAGAGCTCGTTAAAGAAGCTTATGACCTTATTTTTGCCTTTGTGCTCGATATGGAGTCGTTAAGATCGCTCGTCAACGATGTGATAGAGCGGGGGCTGCTGAGCGAGAAAGGCTATTTGTATGCGGCTTATCCGAAAAAAGGCAATAAAGTATATGCGACGTTTATTCATCGCGATGAGCTGCTGGACGGTTTAGGCAGCGACGAGGATGGATATATCGGGACAAGCACGGTCAAATTCGCGCGCATGGTGGGACTGGACGATGTTTTTACCGTAGTCGGCTTAAAGGCGGACGCGGCGGGCAAAGGGGCGGTTTCGTCGAAAGCAAAGCCGAGCCAGCGCGTAGACGATTATGTCGCATTAATTCCCGATGTGGAGAAGGATTTGGCGGACAAGCCTGAGCTGCTTGCCTTCTATCAGTCGCTGACGCCGGGTTACCGGAAGGATTGGGCGCGTTATGTGTACAGCGCGAAGCAAGAGGAGACGAGAAGCAAGCGGAGAGAGGAAATGAAGATGATTCTTGGCGTAGGCTTTAAGAGCCGGGAGCTCTATCGGCAAGGAAATACGAGCGCGGAGCAGTAAAGTTGGGCGGCTCGCTGGGATGTTTTTCAAATATATGGTAATATAGTTTGAAATAAGCACGTCATCGATACGCAGTGTGAAAGGAGCGGGAATGTTGAGACATACGATCCTGTTTACTGTCGACATCGAGGATTGGTTTACAGACGGCAGACAAATTCAAATCGACAGCTGGGACAATTATGAGCTGACGCTTGAAGCTAAAGTGCATGCTCTGTTAGCCCTATTATCGAAGCACAACGCTAAAGCTACATTTTTCGTATTGGGCTGGATTGCACGCAAGAAGCCAAGCCTTATTCAAGAAATATATGCTTGCGGGCATGAGATTGCTTCCCACAGCTACTCCCATGAGCTTGTGTACACTTTATCGAAAGAAAAGTTTAAAAACGACACAAGAAAATCCAAGCAGCTGCTGGAAGACATTGTAGGGGCGGAGGTGACCGGCTATCGCGCCCCTTGTTTTTCAATTACCCCTTGGGCCCTTGATATATTGCAAAATGAAGGCTATGCCTATGATTCAAGCATAGTCCCGGCAACATTCCACGACCTCTATTCGAAGCTGTACAAAAAAGTAGAGCAGCCATGCTTTGAGATTGGACAAGGCTTCTGGGAAATATCCCTCCCGGCTCTGTCAGCCGGCTCCATTAATATTCCTTGGGGCGGCGGAGGGTATTTCCGGCTTTATCCTTACCGTCTTTTCCAGTACGGCGTCCGCAAAGTTGTCGCTTCTAAAGGAGCCTACACCTTCTACATTCACCCCTACGATCTGGACCCTAATCAGCCAAGACGCACCGATTACTCATTATTGAACAGGCTTCGCCGCTATTATGGTTTAAGCCTTGCCCAAGATAAGCTCGATAAGCTGCTGGGGCAATTTGCTTGTACATCGATCACTGACCATTATCCATTCCTGAAAAAAGCAAACAACGGGTGAGCCTATGAGCGCTATGGACAAGTATTCCGCTATACTGTGCGATGAACGTCTTCTATCCTGCGCTGCCTACTATTTTTGCCGGGACGCAGGGTTGGACAAGCGTTACCCAATGAAGGAGCCGCAGCCTGAGCTGATCGAGCGGCTTGTACAGACAGGCGTGCTGGAAGCCTCCGGCCATTCGCTGACAGACGCCCGGTTCGGCTATGCTTGCTATGAATATTACCGGCAAAGCTATCGTCCGGACGCTTTCGATAAGCTTTTGCTGAAGGAGGCGGAAGGGAAAGCGAGCATATTGGACCTCTGCTGCGGATCCGGGGCGACCGTTCTCGCGTTGCTGGACAGCAGCGCCGACCGCAAAATTTACGCCGTCGACCGCGATCCCTTTGCGCTCTCTCTCCTTCGCAGCGTTCTCGCTTACCGGCATGCAGATCCCGAAGCGGCTATTGTACAAGCAGCGGATGCTCATGCCGTCGGGGCGGCGGATCAGTCGATCGACTTCATCGTATGCCGGGCTGCACTGCAATATCTGCAAGTGCCTGCTGCCTTGAAAGAGATGCACCGCGTGCTTCGGCATGGCGGGAAAGTATTTGTAGTCGTCCACGGCCCAGGCTATATGCCGGACTATCTTTTTGTAAGAAGGCGGCTGTTCGCGATGTCTGGAACAATGAACGTTAGCGGGGGGGCGAAGGGAGCGAAGTTTCTAACGTTCGGCTCCCTTCGGACAATGCTGGCTGAAGCAGGCTTTGACTCCATTCATTATGTGGAAGAGAGAGAATGGATGTTTGCCGGCATTTTGCCGATCTACTTCGGCATTGTTGCAGAGAAGCGGCAGCGCTAATGAGGCTGAATAAAACGCCTTAGCAATACACCCGTATGGGATTCCTTCACTTCTGCTACTGCCCGCGGCGTTCCTGCCGCAATGAGCGAGCCGCCCTCTGCGCCGCCTTCCGGACCCAGATCGATTACCCAATCGCTGGCGGCAATCCACTCCAGATTATGCTCGACGACGCATACTGAATTTCCTTTGTCCGCCAAACGGCGTATCATCCGGTAGAGGATGGCGATATCGTTCGAATGCAGCCCGGTTGTCGGCTCGTCGAGCAAATAGAGGGAGCGTCCGCCGGTTTTTTTGGCAAGCTCCTTCGCCAGCTTCAATCGCTGAGCTTCGCCGCCCGACAGCGTCACAGCCGATTGCCCCAGCTTCAAATAGCCAAGCCCGATATCGGAGAGCAGCTGCAGCTTCCCCTTAACAGCAGGCTGCCCCGCGAACAGCTGCCGCGCCTCATCGACGGACATTTCAAGCACATCATGGATGCTGGCGCCTCCATAGCGGATCGAGAGGATATGCTCTTGATAGCGCGCCCCGCGGCAAGCTGGGCAGAGCGACTCTACATCCGGCATGAAATGCATGACCGTCGTAATGGTTCCGGCCCCTTCGCAAGTCTCGCATCGTCCCCCCGGTACATTGAACGAAAAGTGCTTCGCATCAATAGCTGTGCCGGCTTCCTTCGCCAGCTTGGCATACAGCGACCGGACCGGCGTGAACAGATCGGTATAAGTAGCCGCATTGGAGCGGGAGGAGCGGCCGATCGGCGACTGGTCGATGACGATTGTTTCTTCTATTCCATCCATTCCGCTAATGGAAGAAGCGCCCTTGCCTTGTGCCAGCACATCGAAAATGAGCGTCGATTTTCCCGAGCCGGAAACGCCAGTGACAGCGACTAGTACGCCTAGCGGGATACGGACGTCTATCCCTTTCAAATTATGGGCTGCAGCTTGCTTGATGACGATTTCCTCTTTCGTATGGACTGCGCGGCGGTTCGACAGCTTAATTGTCCCCCTCAAATGGCGGCCCGTAATCGAGCGGTCATTCGATGCGATTTCCTTAGGCGTCCCTTGCGCGATAATTTCCCCGCCATATGCCCCTGCTCCGGGCCCGATATCGATAATCCAATCCGCTTGCCGCATGAAATCAGGGTCATGCTCGATGACGATGACCGTATTGCCCAAGTCTCTAAGCTGCTTTAATGCCGCTATCAGCTGATCGGTATCCTTGGAATGAAGCCCTGTCGTAGGCTCGTCCAAAATATACAGTACGCCCGTCAGTCCGGAATCTAATAGCGAGGCTAGGCGGAAGCGCTGATATTCGCCGCCCGACAGCGAGGATACGACGCGGTTCAGCGTCAAGTAGCCTAGGCGGATTGCCAGCAGCTTGTTCAGCATGCCCCTCAGCTCCAGCGCGATATGGCGGGACTTGTCTCGTTCAGCTTCGTTCAGCCGTCCGTCGAGTCCGTCCAGCCATGACGATAGCTCATCCAAAGAGAGCTTGGATACGAAGCCGATTGTCGTCTCCCCGATCTTTACCGCTCTGCTCGCCGGATTAAGCTTCTCTCCCTCGCATGCGCTGCAAGCGCTCGTGCCTAACAGCCCTTCCAATCGCTGCCGCTTCGCGGGGTTATCGCCGCTTTTGGCATATCGGCGCATGATATTTGTCACGACGCCTTCAAAACAGCCTTCCGTCACCGTCCGCGGAGCCGGAATGCGGGGAAAGTGCTTCGCAAATCGTGGATCCAGAGCTCCGTACAGCAGAAGATCTTTGGCGGGCTCCGCCAGCTCTTGAATGGGCTTGCCTGTATCGAAGTCGAAGCCGTAATGACTGGCGGCGTTCTCCAGTACCGCTTTGTTGCGCCTGATATAGTGGATGTCCCATTCGAATATGGCATTATTCTCAATCGATTTCGTGACGTCCATAACCTTGCTCACCTCAACCTGATGCACGTCGCCAATGCCGTTGCATACCGGGCATGCGCCCTGCGGCTTGTTGAACGAAAAGTAGGCGATCGTCAGGTTCGGCAAGCTTGCCCGGCAATGCAAGCAGGCAATCGTATCCGCACCGGAATCGTCGCTTGCCGGTGTATACCGATTGCAGTTTGGACAGTACTGTTGTCCGATTTTGGAGTATAATAAGCGGATATAAGAGTAAATATCGGTCATCGTTCCGATCGTAGAGCGCGGATTTCGATTCGTATGATGCTGGTGAATGCTTATAGAAGGGGATAGTCCGGTCATTTTGCCGACCTTCGGCTTTTGAAAATCCTCATTAAGCAAGCCGAGCGACTCCATATATTGCCGCTGGCATTCCTTCTGCAGCGTGTCGAGCACGAGCGAGGATTTGCCGGAGCCCGAGACGCCGGTAACGACGACGAGCTTATTTTTTGGGATGGCGATATTTATATTTTTTAAGTTGTGCTCTGCTGCGCCTTGAATAACGATATGATCCATCATATTGATCTCCTCCTTGGCTGGAATGACATCATTCTAGCAAAGAGATCAACGTTGGTGTGTTAGTGGAGGGTTTGTCGCGGGCGAGAGCTGCTGGGAAGGGATCGTCTATGCGAAGCTACTCGACATCTGAAATCGCAAAGCTGGCCCATGTTCATCCTAATACAGTCAGGCTGTATGAGGAGTGGGGGTATATTTCGCCTGTCGACAGACGTAACAATGGATATAGGCGCTATACGGAGCTGCATGCTTGGCAAATGAAGGTAGCTCGTACTGCGTTCCGCTGCGAAATTATACAGGGTAACTTGCGGTCGCTGGCGCGCGAAATTGTCAAAGCGGCGGGAAGAGCGGATTTCGGGCAGGCCGGAGCTTGCGCGGAGCGCTTCTTGCGGCAGCTGCAGCTGGAGCATGCCCGCGCGATGGAAGCGGCAGAGATTGCAGGTGCATGGCTTCATCAGGCGAAGAGCCCGGAGCGGGACGTTGAGCGCTATACGCGCAAGCAGGCTGCCGAGCTCATTGACGTGTCGGTAGACGTCGTCCGCAATTGGGAACGAAACGGGCTGCTTAAAGTTCCGCGCTTGGAGAACGGATACCGTGTCTATTCCGGCTCCGAAATCAATCGCATGAAAATTATTCGGGCGCTGCGCAGCGCCCATTATTCGATGTCGTCGATATTACGGCTGTTTCTTGCGGTCGAGAACGGTCCCGGCGGCGATATCGTATCGCTGCTTAATACGTCTAGGCGCGATGAGGATATTGTGACGCTTACGGACCGATTAATTTACTCGCTGGAGGATGCAATGAAGCATGCGGATGAAATAATGGAGCTGATGGAGCATCCAGGGGAACTGAGTCGGTCGCTGGAGTAAAGGGAGCTGGAGAAATGTTAGGTTTGGCCATTTTGCTGGGTTATCAATTATTAGGATATTTGCTTCATGAATTTGCAGGGTTGCCGCTTCCGGGCAATGTCATTGGCTTGATGCTGCTCGTCATCTCCTTATTTGCGGGATGGGTGAAGCTGGAGTGGATCGAGAGCACTGCGCAGTTCATGACGAAGCATATGATGATTTTTTTCGCGCCGACCATCGTCGGGACGATCATGTTCTTCCATGTAATCGGAGAGCAATTCGCCGCCATCGCGCTTAGCCTTGTTGTAAGCACTGTGGCGGTTCTGCTTGCCACGGCTTGGTTTACAACAAAATTCGCCGGAGGGGAGGAGTCCAAATGAGCGGCTTATCGTTGCTTTGGGAGCAGCCGTTGTTCGGCATAGCGGCAACCGTCATTTTCTATTCGGCTGCGCAGCTGTTGAACCGGCGATTCAAGTGGCTGCACCCGCTGTGTATTACAGCTGGCGGACTCATCGTGCTTCTGCTTGCTTGCGGCATTCCTTATGAGAGCTATAAAGCAGGAGGAGATGTCATAACCTTCTTTCTCGGACCGGCGACGGTCGCGCTGGCCGTTCCCTTGTACAAGGCGGTTAAGCAAATGAAAGGCAAGCTGCGCGCCGTTATCGGCGGCGTAATTGTCGGCTCGACCGTCGGCCTTCTATCTGCGGCGCTAATGATGTGGCTGCTGCGCGGCTCGCAGGACGTGCTGTTGTCGATGCTGCCGAAGTCAGTCACCGCTCCGGTCGCGATTGAGCTGTCGCGCCAGCTGGGCGGCATCCCTGAGCTGGGCGGCGTGTTCGCCGTGCTGACGGGCTTGCTTGGAAGCATGGTCGGGCCGATGCTGCTGCGCTTGGTTAAGTTTCGCGGAGATATCGCGATCGGGACCGCAATCGGGACGGCCTCGCATGGCATCGGCACTGCGAGGGTGCTGCGCGATTCCGAGCTGCAGGGCGGCGTCAGCGGCTTCGCGATGGGACTTAGCTGCATCGTTACGCCAATTTTGTGCATACCGATTTATTGGCTGATTTAGCTGTATACAAAATACGCAGGCATCCTTCATTGTTTTATAATTATCAAAGCAAATAGCGAAGCCTCGCGGACATGAAAGTGTGCCGCGAGGCTTCGCTATTTTTATTGTCGGGGATCTGATTTTCTCAGCGTTCCAAAATTTCGACCGTTTCTTTGAGCGTATCCTGCGTCCCTACATTGCCGGGGAAAATGATGTAAGGGATGCCGGGAAATTTGCTCTCGTGGCCAGTAATCCAGACGGGAATGCCTGGCTGGATCTGCCCGGCAACCGTCGCTCTTTGAACGCGCAGCCCTTTCGTGCCGATATCGCTGGAGGTGATGCCGCCCTTCGCTATGATGTAGCGCGGACGGGATTGAAGCCGCTGGACGATGCTCGTCACCGCCTCGGATATTTTAACCGATTGCTTCAGCTCCTCCTCCTGCTTGCCTTCGCCAAGGTCAAGCCGCTCGCGCCGGGTATATACAGCGACCGTACGGCCGGAAGCGATAGCGGCCTCCGTCTCCGCAATGACGCGGTCAAGCTCGGCTTGGAAAGCGGCGGGATCGGTCACAAGATGAACGTTGAACTCTATGAATGTAATAAAGTCGCAATCTTTTAATTTTTCTAGCTGCTCGGTCGTTTTTTTGACGTGCGAGCCGACAAGAATCAAGCCGCCATTTGCGGAATGCTCCTTTATAAGCTCCTCCTTAGTCAGAAGAGGCTTATCGCTGACACCGCCAATCACTTTCGTAAAGGATGCAGCGCTTCGGAACATGAACCGTTTCCCCTGCTTGATTGCGCGGACGAGCGCGATGGAGAAGATTTTGACATCTACATCGTCTGCCGCATTTACGACTACTTTATTAAAACCGGACACCTGCATAAGCTGATTGACGATGCCGTCCAGATCAAGCGAGCGGATGCGGTCCAGCGCAATATAAGCGGTATCGGCAGCTTTATAAGCGCCATTCGATTTTTCTTCAACCCACTCGCCAAGATCGGATTTCGTGTAGCCGAAGGTTCTGTCCCGCGCGAATTCGGTTTCTCCCGCCGGCACAAGCTCGTCGCCATATTGGACATAATGCACGTTATCGATCGTAAAGCGTCCGCCCGCCTTGAAATAAGGAATGATGACTTCTCCGTCGAACACGGAGCCGGAAGCCTCTTCAATCGTTTCTTTCAGCGTCTCGGTTTCAAGCGGGTAGTGGCCCCGAAGCGTAGAATCGCCGCGGCTAATGATGAGGTAAGGCTTGCCCAGCTCCTTCGAGGCTTGCTCCGCATGGCGGGCAATATCGCGATGAACGGCTTCCGTTTCACTTGCGATAAGCCCGCGCGAATTCGTCAAGATGAAGAACATCGGCTGCTTCTCTTGAAAGCCTTTCTTCATCGTTTCTAATGTCCAATCGGTATATACGGATATATCATGTACGGTCTGCACGCCCGTAGGATCATCGTCAAGGACGATAATTTTTTGATCGAAGCTTTGCAGCTCCTTCTTCAGCATGCTCTCCACTAGCCTGCTGTCGACAGCAGGCAGGTGATCGAGTACGTCTCTCGCCAGTCTTTTTCCAGTTAACATAGGATTCTTCACCCTTTATCTATAAAATTGCATCTATTACAAGCCCGGCAAAATGCCGCTTAACAAGCTTAAGATGTATACCGCAGCCAGCGCCGTCAGGCCTGCGATGAAGCCGCCCAGCGTCCATACCTTCAGCGTTTGCGGAATGGTCAGCTTGCCGAAACGGTTCACGACCCAGAAGCCGGAGTCGTTCGGAAGCGACAGCCCGATGCCGCCTGCGCAGATGGCGAGGCCGAGCAGAATAGGCGATACGCCCAAATCAATGACGAGCGGCCCCATAATGCTTGAAGTCGTGACAAGCGCTACTGTTGAAGAGCCGAGCGATGCCCGCAAAATTTGCGAGAATATAAAGGCAAGCAGCAGCACCGGAATGCTCCAGCTTTGCATTGTTGTAATGAGATAGTCGCCGATGCCGCTTTTGTTAATTACAGCGCCGAATGCGCCGCCGGCTCCCGTTATAAGAAGTATCATGCCGGCCGTGCTGATCGCTTCGTTGTAAAGCGAATCGTAGCTGTCGGAAATATAGGGACGAAGAAAAATAACCGCAACCAGGACGCTTATTAACAAAGCGATATTTTTGTCGCCGACGAATTTGAAAAAGGTTTCGATTGCAGTGCCGGGAACTATCATGCTGGATACGGTATTCGCCAGAATCAACACGATAGGCAGAAGCAGCATGCCGAAGGACATAGCAGTGCTAATTTCTTTGCGGGCGGAATCCTTTTTCACCTCGGAGGCGGTTTCCTCCATATGAACGTCGCCTTTTACACGTTTGCCAATAAAGGTTCCGTACCAGTAGCCTCCCACAAGCGCGGCAGGAATGGCGCAAATAATGCCGTACAAAATAAACAAGCCGAGATCGGAGCCTGTATTCTCCGCTACGACGAGCGGTCCCGGCGTAGGCGCGATCATATTGTGAGAGGTGATCAGGCCAATCCCGAGAGCGGTTACAAATGTCATAACGGAGATGCCCGTACGCGTTGCCAAGCTCTTAAGCAAACCGCTTAATATAACAAACGCCGCATCGAAAAATACGGGAATCGATACAACCGTGCCGGTCATAGCCAATCCGGCAGGCGATTTTTTAATGCCGAACAGCTTCAGCAGCGATTCCGCAATTTTTTCGACCGCGCCTGACGCCCCAAGAAATTGTCCAAAAATGACGCCGAGGCCGATTAATATGCCGACGCCCGCCAGCGTGTTGCCGAAACCGGCCGTAACGACACCCGGCACTTCCTTAAGCGGCATGCCGATTGCGATTGCCGTAGCAAAAGCGATGCAGGTTAGAGCCAGGAAGGGCTCTACTTTCCATTTAATAATGAGCAGGAACAATAAAGCTAAAGCAAGAACAAAAACAAGTATAAGCAATGGGCCTGTTAACATCCGACTTCCTCCTCTAAGTAAATAAGCTTGTCCGAAGAGCGAGCTGCCGGCTTAAACCGGCAGCTGCCGATTAAGCCTGAGATTTATTTACCTCAACATTGGCTAATTTCTCATAGTATTGCACAATACCGCCATGGTCATGTGCTTGTTTGCCCTCTTCCTTCAACGTTTCAAAAATATGAAGGACATGCTCGGTAAGCGGCAGCGGCACCTCATAAGCTGAGGCTGTCTCCATGACATTCGTCAAATCCTTGTGGTTGATGTCCACGCGTCCGCCTGCTTTGAAGTTGCGTTCCAAAATCATCGGCGCTTTGGCATCCAGCACGGCGCTGCCTGCCAAGCCGCCGCGAATAGCCTGGTACATCTTCTCAACGTCGATGCCTGCTTTGGCAGCCAGAACGAGCGCTTCGGACATCGCAGCGATATTGACGTTGACGATAATTTGATTAGCGAGCTTGGCTGTCGCGCCGCTGCCGTTGCCGCCTACTCTTGTAATGTCCCGGCCCATGCTGGCGAGTATCGGCTTGACCCGCTCAAATGCAGCTTCGTCTCCCCCCGCCATAATAGACAGCGTTCCGTCGATCGCTTTCGGCTCTCCGCCGCTTACCGGCGCATCGAGCATTTCGATGCCATTCTCCTTCAAAGCTGCGGCGATTTCTCTTGCGACGACCGGCGAGATCGAACTCATGTCGACTACCACTGTTCCTGCTTTTGCCCCTTCGATAATACCGTTCTCGCCAAGGATGACATTCTTAACGATAGCGTTATTGGGCAGCATCGTCACAATGACATCGCTTTCATTTGCGACCGCTTTAGGAGAAGCTGCTCCTTTTGCACCTGCCTCAGTCAGCTCTGCGACAGCCTCGGCGTTAATATCGTTGACCGTGACATCATAGCCGTGCTTTAGCAAATTATGCACCATTGGCTTACCCATGATGCCAAGCCCAATAAACCCTAATTTCATTTGCAAATTCCTCCAAGCTATTTTATTGTGGCATGTTTTCGTCACTTATTGTACACAACTTTATTAAAATTGTATACAATAAATATAACAATGGATACATTTTATATTAAGCTTTCAATGAGCAGCCGTTCCAACGTATAATTTATAGATAGTGTGAATCATGTATTGCAAGCCCTCTACGGGCAGCAAGGAAAGGGTTTGTTCATGAGTAAACAAGCTTCCCAAGCAGCCTATAACCATTGTTATGAGCAAATTAGGGATAAAATATTAAACGGCGAGCTGCCGGGCGGCATGAAATTAGTGGAAGAGCGTTTGGCGGAGGAAATGGGCGTCAGCCGAACCCCGGTTAGGGAGTCGATCCGAAGGCTGGAGCAGGAAGGGCTTATTAAGCAGAAGCGGGTGGTCAATCCTACAGACGATGATCTGAGGCATATTTTTCAGGTGCGCATGCTGCTGGAGGGCTTTGCTTCACGCTGCGCGGCGACTTATATGGATGAAGAGACGCTGCAGCGGCTGCAGATATGTGTTGACATTGCTTACAAGGGTACAGTGGAGGAGACGATGGAGGCGAACAAGGAGTTTCATGACCTTATCGTACAATCCAGCCGCAACCCTGAGCTAATTAGCATCATTGATCGGATGCAGTCCATTATTTACTTGTTCCGCAAGGCGGTTGTCTTTCACAAGCGTCCGTTTCTCATCGAGGAGCATCAGCACATCATCGATGCGATTCGCGCGCATGATGCGGCAACGGCTGAACGGCTGATGCAGGAGCATCTGCAGGCGGATCTTGATTTTTATTTACATTTGGGCAGACGCTAGGGTGAAATAAATAGGGTAAAGCACAAGGTTCCGAGTGTTTCGGATAAACAAATTCGCTTTAGCGAAAGTACCAGCCTCTATGCGCGGTCGCTCATCCTCGGGCGGCCTAGATTAGAGGTTTTTTTTCATAAGGTTGACAATTGTAGCGGGGGGTTATTTGTTATATGATTAGGTGGGTCTGACATGCACCCCCGTTCTATCAGCCATAATATATAGATTGTGAGTGATGAAATCCGATGAATCCGACTGAGTTAAATTATAGAATGCCTGCGGAGTGGGAGCCGCATGAGCGTACGTATATGTCCTGGCCGATCCAGGACTCCATGTGCTATCCCGAAAGTTATGAAGAGGTATGCGAGCAGTATTATGCGGAGCTGGCCGCGGCAATTGCCGAGTTCGAGCCGGTGACGGTAATTGTGAATGCTGCAGACGAGAGTAAGGTAAAAGAACGGCTAGCCCATCTTCCGAACGTGTCCACGCTCGTTGTCGAGCATAACGATGCCTGGCTGCGCGATAACGGCCCGACCTTTCTGCTGAATGCGGAAGGCGGACAAGCAGGCGTCAACTGGCGCTTCAACGCTTGGGGCGGCAAATATTCGCCGTGGGATTTGGACGATGCGGTTGCGCCGCAAATTCTTAAGGCGGCTGGCGTGAAGCAATTCGACGCGCCGCTCGTGCTGGAAGGCGGCTCGGTTCACTCTGACGGAGAAGGCACGCTGCTGACTACCGAGGAATGCCTGCTCCATACGAACCGCAACCCGGAGCTTAACCGCGAGCAGATCGAGGAATATGTGAAGCAATATTTGAACGTGCAGCAAATTGTCTGGCTGAACCATGGCTTAAGCGGCGACGAGACGGACGGCCATGTCGATAACATTGCCTGTTTTGCAGCGCCGGGCAAGATCATTATGCAGGTTTGCTATGATCCGTCGGACGAGAATTATGCGATTACGCAAGAGAATCTGAAGCGCCTGGAGGATGCGGTTGACGCAAAGGGCCGGAAGCTGGAGGTCATCGCGATCGAGCAGCCGCCGAAGGCTTTTTATGAGGACCAGCGCTTGACGCTTAGCTACTTGAATTTCTACTTCGTTAACGGCGGCATTATTTTGCCGATTTTCGGAGGCGAGGCGGAGGAGACGGACCGCAAAGCGATAGAGGCGCTGAGCAAAGCTTTTCCAGAGCACCGTATTCGGACGATTGACGGCATGGCGATCATTCGCGAAGGCGGCAATGTGCACTGCACAACGCAGCAAATGCCGGCAGGCTTGAAATAATCAACTTTTAGGAGGTCAGACATGAGAAAAGTTAAAGTTGCAGCTACGCAAATGAGCTGTTCGACGAATAAAGAAGAGAACATCCGTAAGGCCGACGCCCTCGTCAGGGAAGCGGCTAAGCAAGGCGCGCAAATTATTTTGCTTCAGGAGCTGTTCGAGACGCCGTATTTCTGCCAGAAGGAGAAGGCTGACTACTACGTGTACGCGACGGAGCAGGAAGAGAACGCAGCGATCAACCATTTCCGTCAAGTGGCGAAGGAGCTGCAGGTCGTGCTGCCGATCAGCTTCTACGAGAAAAAGAACAATGCGCGCTATAACTCCATTGTCGTCATCGACGCAGACGGCGAAGTGCTTGGCAAATACCGCAAGAGCCATATTCCGGACGGCCCGGGCTATGAAGAGAAGTTTTACTTCAATCCTGGCGATACGGGCTTCAAAGTGTGGAAAACGCGCTACGCCAAAATCGGCATCGGCATTTGCTGGGACCAATGGTATCCGGAAGCGGCGCGCAGCATGGCTCTCATGGGCGCGGAGCTGCTGTTCTATCCGACGGCCATCGGCTCCGAGCCGCAGGACAGCGGCATCGATTCCAAGGATCACTGGCAAATTTGCATGCGCGGTCATGCCGGTTCCAATCTGGTGCCGGTCATCGCATCCAATCGGGTAGGCTTGGAGACGGATGACGATTCCAGCATTACGTTCTACGGCGCCTCCTTTATCGCAGGGCCGCAGGGCAATATGGTCGCAGAAGCGGGCCGTACGGAGGAAACCGTGCTTGTTGCCGAGTTCGATCTCGACGAGATCGAAACGATGCGCATCGAGTGGGGCGTATTCCGCGACCGCCGTCCTGACCTGTACAAAATTATCGGAACCTACGACGGCGAGCTTCGCATCGAGTAGGGCTTAACGGAACGGCAATCACTAGTATAGCGGAACCTGAGTCCGAGTTAAGGCATGCTTGAACCTTATGAGGTTATGCATGGCGTGCGGTCGCGTTTGCAACGCTCCGCAGACGGACTGCAGTTCCGCTATTTTGCGCATATTGCCCCTTTTACTATGCTAGCGGACTATGGTTCCGCTATGTCGCCCAAAAGACCACGTTTGCTGCCCTTTTCGGGGTAATAGCGGAATATGGATCCCATCTGGAGTCAAATATGCCGATTTTCACTCTAATAGCGGAATCTGAATACCGTTAGAAGTTAAACTTGCTAAATAACGGAACGTCAGTCCGCTACACTTTGCATCTTACCCCCTGAGGGCTAATTTGCGGTCGTTAACGTACTGTAGTTCCGTTAGAGCCTATAAAATACCGATAATGACTTTTAACGGATTCACGTTCCGTTAGCTATTCATCAGGGTCAGTCGTTCAAGCTGAAATCAGCTTGCACGACTGGCCCTTTTTGCATCCAAAGGGCATCAAAATGTGGAAGAAAGCGCACACTATATCGATTGTAACGGCGGAAAACCGTTGTAAATAAAGGGCTTGGCGGCATGTCAAAAAAATGTAGGAAATTATTTTCACAAAAATAATTGTGGTGAAAATAATTTATATATGCTATGTTTATGATGTAAGGGCATTCATACGTCTTGCTATCAAGGGGGAGCTAAACATGGATTTAACGAAGTTTCACGGGATCATCCCGGCGTTCTACGCATGCTACGACGACCAAGGGGATATTTCGGAGGAAAGGACCAAAGCGCTTTGCGACTATTTGTACGAGAAGCGGGTCCAAGGCGTATATGTAGGCGGAAGTTCAGGCGAATGCATTTATCACAATCTAGAGGAACGCAAAGCGGTACTGACCTATGTTGCGAAGTACTTAAAGGGAAAAATGACATTGATCGCGCATGTAGGCGCGCCTTCAACGAGAGACAGCATTGAGCTGGCGAAGCATGCAGCCGAGCTTGGCTACGATGCGCTGTCCGCGATTCCGCCGATCTATTTTAAGCTGCCCGACCGTGCGGTATATCGCTACTGGAGCGAGATTATCGAAGCTACTCCGCTCAGCTTCATTATTTACAACATTCCTCAGACGACAGGCTACACGCTCTCGCCGGCGTTGTTCGAGAAGCTGCTTGAGAACGATAAAGTGATCGGCGTGAAAAACTCGTCGATGCCGACGCTCGATATCGAACGTTTCAAACGGGTTGGCGGAGACAATGTAATCGTGTTCAACGGTCCCGATGAGCAGTTCGTCGCCGGTCGTATAATGGGCGCCGATGCTGGCATCGGCGGCACATACAGCGCAATGCCGGAGCTTTATTTGCAAGCTAACGCGTTCGTCAAAGAAGGCAAATTCGAGGAAGCGAAGCGTCTCCAAAGCGATATTAACGATATCATAATCGCGCTATGCTCGCTTAAAGGCTCCATGTATGCCGGCATTAAAGAGGTTCTGAAGAGAAGAGGCGTTAATATCGGCAGCGTAAGGTCGCCAATGGACGGCATTTACGAGGAAGATATTCCGATGATAGAAGACGTAATGAACCAAATAGATAAAGCGATTCAAACCTATTGCAAGTAAGAGCAGCTGCAAGAGATTAGCAGCTTCATCGTTTCAGATTATATCTTAAGAGGAGATGCTTTCATGAAGAGTAAGCGTTTGCTGACGATTTTCATTTCTCTCGTAATGCTGACAACTATTATTGCCGGCTGCTCCGGCAACAACAACCAAGCCGGCACGAACACAGGCGGCAATGGCAAAGAAAAGGTGGAAATTAAAGTTTGGCTGACGCCGCAATGGAAGGGCGTTCTGGATGCGAGCGAAAGCGGAGCCGACTACGACAGCTTTTTCAAGCATGCGGCTGAGAAATTTGCTGCCCAATACGACAAATACGATGCAAAAATCAACGTCGAGGTTATCGCCGGCGACCAGCGCGATCAGCTGCTTAACGTTAACCTGAGCAGCAATACGCCACCTGACGTATTCTTTGAAAGCATTTTCGCTATGGGCGACTATGTACACCGCGGTGCAATGTTACCGCTTACTGATATTGTAGACGACGCTGCGAAGAGCGATATTTCGCAAAGCTACTGGGACGCTGTAACGTTCGGCGACGACATTTACTTCTACCCGTTCCAGAACAATCCGGGTACGCTGGTCTACAACGCCGACATGTTTAAAGCGGCCGGCCTTGAGAAGTACATCGGCGGCGAGACTGAAATTAAAACATGGACGCTTGCAGAATATGAGGAAATTTTGAAGGGCCTGAAGGAAAACCTTCCGAAGGACCAATATCCGAATGCTTATCCAATGGCCCAGTTCGCTTTGAACAACCAAGGCGACACTTGGAATCTGGCTTATCTGAGAATGTTCGGCAGTCAGTTCTTTGACGATAACGGCAACATTATTGTAGGCGATGAGAAAGGCGCGAAAGCGGCAGCTTGGCTGAAAAAAATTAGAGATGAAGGCTACACGAACCCAGGCGCGGAATCGGTATCCTCTAACGACGCCAACGGCATGTTCCAAAATCAGCAGCTGGCTATCAGCTTCACGAACCCAATTCTGTTCAACAATGCAAAAGCGGACATGGAAAGCGGCAAGCTGAAAAAATTCGATATGCGCGTAGCAAACATTCCGTCTGAAAGCGGAGACCCGCTGACGTTCACTTATGTAGTCGGCGCAAGCGTATTCGATACGAAGGATGCGAAGCGGACGGAAGTGGCGAAAGACTTTGTCAAGTTTTTCTCCACTGACCCTGAGCTTGTCAAATCTTCGAAAAACGGCATTCCGGTAAGAACTTCCGTTGCAGAACAATTCAAAGCAGAGAAGCCGTTCTTCACCGCTTATGACACGAACTCGAAATACCTGTTCAACTTTACAGGCAACGTGCCTGGCTACAGCCAGCTTCGCGAGGTGCTTTACCCTGAGCTGCAAGCTCTCTACATGGGCGCCAAATCGCCAGAGCAAGCTGTAAAAGATTATCAAACAAACGGCAACAAAATTATTGAGCAAAACAAAGCAAACTCGGTCATTTACAACAAGTAATCGGCCGGCAATACGAATAAACGATTAACAGCAACGGGCCTGGACAGCCTTGGCTTATCCGGGCTCCGGAGCTGCTAATTAGAGGGGTAAACACATGATGAGACTACGTGGCAATGCCTTTAAAGAGAATCTGACCGGATATTTGTTTATTTTCCCGCAAATGTTGATTTTCCTGCTGTTTCTGGTTTATCCCATTTTAGAGGGCATTAGGCTCAGCATGTATCAAATCAATTACAACAGCGAGAAGTTCGTCGGGTTCGACAATTACGTCGCGCTGTTCAACGATCCTGTTTTTTTCAAAGCGCTTATTAATACGGTTGTATTCGTTGTATTCATCGTTTTGCTGACAGTAGGCTTCGCGCTTTTTGTATCGGCCTCCGTGTTTGACAAAAATGCAAGATATGTATCGTTTATCAGGGGCAGCTACTACATCCCCGTTATGGTTTCGATGGTTGTCATGAGTATGGTTTGGAGCTTCCTTCTTAACCCGGCTAACGGCCTTATCTCTTATTTCGCCAGAGAAGCGGGCTTCGGGTATGTAAACTTACTTGGGAATAAACAATCGGTTATGCCGGTCATTATTTTTGTAACTTTCGCAACGAATGTCGGGCAAGCGATTATTCTATACATCGCCGCGATGATTGGCGTGCCTAAAGATTTGTTTGAAGCGGCCGAGGTGGACGGGGCGAATAGATGGCATGTCATCACCAAAATTCTTATTCCGTCCGTCAAGCCTTCGACGATCTACATTACGATTATTAACATCATTGCTGTTTTGAAAATATTCGTCGTTATTCAACTCTTGACTGGCGGTGGGCCTAATAACGCCTCTGTGACCTTGATGTACTATTTGTACAACAATGCCTTTAAATTCAATCAGCTCGGTATGGCTTCCGCAGTAGGGGTTATCATGTTCGTGATTACATTGTTGCTGTCGGTGCCTCAGTTGAGAAGCATGATTAAGCAGAAGTGAGGGGTAGCAGCATGTCGCAAAATAAGAAACCGAAAAAAAGGCTGGAGCGCTTTGACGTCTTCTCCAATATCGTCATTACGTTCTTCGCGATTCTTAACCTTTTTCCGCTTTATTGGCTGTTCACAAGCTCGCTCAAAAACAGCTCCGATGTAGTGAAAATGCCGCCGGACTGGTGGCCGTCAACGATCACCTTCTCGAACTATATTGACGTGTTCAAAAGCCAGCCTGCGCTGCGCTGGACTTACAACAGCTTGTTCGTATCCGGCGTGAGTACGGTCATCGTCATTATTGTCGGCGCTATGGCCGCTTACGCGTTCTCGAAGCTGCGGTTCAAGGGGAAAAACATTATTTTCGTTGTATTTATTTCGAGTCTTATGATTCCGAAGGAAATTATGATCGTTCCTTTGTTCCGCATCGTACAGGATTTCGGCATGGTCAACAGCTTGAACGGGATGATCTGGCCGAATGTCGCAACCGCATTCGGGGTGTTTCTGCTGAAAGGCTTCTTCGATTCGACGCCTGACGCATTGAGGGAAGCGGCGAGAATCGACGGCGCAGGGGAATGGAGAACGTTCGTGCAAATTATGCTTCCAATTGTTAAGCCGGGTATCGGAGCCCTGTTTATTCTGAACTTTGTTCAAGTATGGAATGACTATCTGTGGCAAATGGTCGTCGGCCAGGAGAAAAATATGAAGACGCTGATGGTCGGTACGGCGACGCTGATGCAGGATTTAAATCCGAATTTCGCATACAAGATGGCTGGCGCGACGGTCGCCGCTATTCCGATGCTAATTATCTTCCTGCTGTTCCAGCGTTACTTTACGCAAGGCATAACAGCGGGTGCGGTTAAGGAGTAATAAGGAGTAATTACAAAAATCGTGGAGATGGGACGAGAGGAGTACAGAGCAAAATATGCTGGACAAAATAAAAGGAAAGCTGGTCGTCTCTTGCCAGGCATTGCCTGAAGAGCCGCTGCACAGTCCGTTTATTATGGGCAGAATGGCGCTTGCCGCATATTTAGGCGGAGCTTCCGGCATTCGGGCGAACAGCGTAGCCGATATACAGGAAATTAAAAAGCAGGTCGATCTTCCGATCATCGGTATAATCAAGCAGGTGTACAAGGGCTCGAGCGTCTTTATTACGCCGACAATGAAAGAAATTGACGCGCTTTATCGGGAAGGCGTTGATATTATCGCGCTGGATGCGACGGATCGGGTTCGGCCGGACGGCACGACAATCGAGGAGCTGTTCCCGCAAATTAGGGAAGCCTATAAGGATCAGCTCTTTATGGCCGATTGCTCTACCTATGAGGAAGCGGTACAGGCGGCCGCGCTTGGCTTTGACTGTGTAGGCACGACGCTGAGCGGTTATACAGAGGCGACGAAAGACAATTCGCTGCCGGATTTCAATCTGGTGAAGCAACTGGTCGATACGCTGTCTGTTCCGATCATTGCAGAGGGGGGCATTTCCTCTCCTGATCAGCTGCATCGCATGTTCGGCTTAGGCATTCATTCCGCAGTCGTAGGCTCCGCCATTACGAGGCCGATGGAGATTACGAAGCGATACGTCCAGGCGGTGAGAGCGTGAATATTCTAGCTGCCGACATAGGCGGGACGAATACGAAAATGGCGATCTGCCATGAGAATGGGATGATCGAGCATTTTATGGAATATGCGACGCAAAGCGAGCAGGGCGGCCCTCATGTCGTAGAGCGATTGCTAGCTCATATGGAAAGGTATGAGGGCTATGACGCGATAGCGATCAGTACGGCAGGACAGGTGAATGCCGACGAAGGCTATATCGTATATGCGAATGAAAATATTCCTTACTATACCGGCACTAGGCTGGCGGATATCGTGTCGAGCCGCTTCGGCAAGCCGGTTAAGGTTGAAAATGACGTGAACGCAGCCGCGCTCGGTGAAGCAAACTTCGGCGCGTCAAAGCCGTTCAACGATTTCCTATGCCTGACCTTCGGCACCGGCATTGGCGGCGCAATCGTCGTGAATCGCCGCATTTACCGCGGAGCGAATGGCGTCGCCGCTGAGTTCGGCCATATGTTCACCCGTTCGGTGCAGGGCGCATTCGAAGGCTCAAGCAGGCATTTTTATGAATCATACGCCTCTACAACGGCGCTTATTCGAATGGCGCAAGCTGCTGATCCAGAAATTGTAGACGGCAAACTTTTATTTGATAAAATAGGAAGAGGAGACGATACACTGGGCCAAATATTGCATGAATGGGTCGCCGAGGTCTGTATCGGCCTGGCTTCCCTTATTCATATTTTCAATCCTTCAGCCATTGTTGTAGGCGGAGGAGTGATGGAACAGGATGCTCTAGTTCGTCTCGTGGAGCAGAAAACTAAACAATTGATCATGCCAAGCTTTAACGGCGTAACGATCCGCAGAGCCGAGCTCGGCAACAAAGCGGGGCTAATGGGAGCGGCTTCGCTCTTTTTCGAAAGCTAGGCATGACAAGGAAGAGGCGATAGATTGAACGCGATCAGTATTTTTTCGACGATTCATTCCAAGTACAACAATCTGACGAATACGGAAAAGAAGGTTGCCGATTACGTGCTGGAGAACGCCGGGCAGGTCGTCTATATGTCGATCACCGACATAGCCGACATATGCGGCGTGGGCGAATCGAGCATTTTTCGCTTTTGCAAATCCTTGAACTTTAAAGGCTATCAAGAATTTAAAATTGCGCTGGCGCACAGCATTACGGCAGGCAATGAGATTCCGCAGCTGACCGATAAAATTTTGATGGACGACACCATTGATCAAGTAGCCTCCAAGGTGCTGTCCACCAATATTAGCGCACTGAACGAAACGTTCAGCTTAATTGACGCCGACAAAATCGAGAGGGCGATCAATTATTTCCTTGAAGCGGAGCGGATTATGTTCTTTGGCGTCGGTTCCTCGCTGATGACGGCGATGGAATCGAACATTAAGTTCATGCGCATTACGAACAAAACGGCCTGCTCGATCGATTCCCATCTGCAAATGATGCAGGCGGCTTTGATGACGGGACGCGATGTGGCGGTCATTATTTCCTACTCAGGTTCTACTGTAGATACGATTGAAGTTGCGAAAAAAGCGAAGGAGCGCGGCGCTGTCGTCATTTCCGTGACGAGGTTCGAGAAATCTCCTTTAACCTCTTATTCTGATTTAACGCTGCTATGCGGAGCGAATGAAGGACCTCTGCAGAGCGGCTCGCTGTCTGCGAAAATCTCGCAGCTATATTTAATGGATGTGCTGTATGTCGAGTATTTCAAGCGTACCTTCGAGCAATCGAGCGAGAATAAGGAACACACGTCGGCTTCCGTTCTCGGCAAGCTGATGTGATACTGCAGGGAGTGAACATTTATGATACTGGGAGATTTGAAAGCTTGGGAGCATGGGCGGAATTACTCTCATGCCGATATTGCGGTAGCGGTAGAGGAGCTTATCAAGCTGGCTGAGCGTAATCCCGAGGCTGGGCGAATTGAAATCGACGGCGACAATATGTACATCAACGTGATGGAGCTGGAAGCGAAATCGCCGGATGAGCAGGTTGCGGAGAAGCATGAGAAGTATATCGATGTTCACTATTTATTTGAAGGCGAAGAGACGATCGGCTGGTCGCCGCAGCGCAGCGGTGTCGAGCCGACGAAAGCATACGACGCCGAAGGCGATTATATGCTTTACGCTCCGGCGCCTGATGAGGTGCTGCTTCAGATGAAGCCCGGCATGTTCGCCGTATTCTTCCCTGAGGACGTACACCGCCCTGGCATGGGCGCACCCGGCCGCATCAAGAAGGCGGTTGTGAAGATTAAAGTATAGGTTGATGCGTGAAGGACTGTCCCGGTGGGTTGCTGGGGCAGTCCTTTTGTGTATGTATAGATAGGGGCAGGGGTTTCGGAGTTTAGCGCTTAAATTTCCGAAGATTGTGAATTATGCTTTCCGTAATGTCCAATTTCATCCTGTTGCGTGCATAGAGCACAGCTCCGGCGGCAGGCTCTAGCTGCGGCGTAATAATCGAATAATGTTTGTTGTTGCCGTGCATAAGCTGGTTTTGAAGCTCTCTAGTGAAATAGTCGCTATTGACGACGCTGCCGATGAAGACGACTGATACACGCTCCGTGACAAATGCGTCTCCCAGCATCTCGATGCCAACCTTTATTTCGCGTATCGCTCTATTGCAGGCGCCAGCTGCAATAGAGCTGCCTTTAAGCGCCCATTCTGTAACGTTAGGGGCAAATTGGCCCAATATACGATTTCGTTCATAGTAGTCTGGGTGAAAGCCGGAGCGGGCGATTTGCTTAAGGCTGTTCATTGAATCAGCGCCCCAATGCTGCAGCATAGCTTGTATGAGTCCGTCATCCGTCTCATCGATGTTGCCTGCCAATACTTCGTAAACGGCATCGTAAGCGATGAATCTGGCGGCGCTGTTCGCGTAATGGTGGTAATCATAATTGCGCAAATGCACGCCGTTGTCTGTTATTGCAAATATTAGCGAGCCTGTACCGGAAATGACAACAATGCCGGGAGCTCCGGCAAAAGCGCCCCAATGCGCGGCGACGGCGTCATTCACATGCCACCGCGGACAGGTCAGCCCTTCGACAGCCGTTAGCTTTTCGACCCATTCCAAGTCCTTTTCCGATTCGCATCCGGCAATTCCTGCGGCTAATCCGGCCACCTGCTGCGGTTTTTTATTAGCGCGAAGCAATGCTTCGGATATCGCTTCTTTAACATTTCTCTCGGCGTGAATGTCCTTATGAATGGAGGCGGCGCCATTCGTAGCGTAAGCCAGCACGCGGCCCTCCAAATCGCTGATCATCACGCGGGTATGCGTACCGCCGCCGTCAATTCCGATGATGATATCCCCATTGCTCATCTCGGTTGCCCTCCTCTGATCAACTATTGCTCCTATTAGTATAGTAAATGATGAAGAAAATTCCATCCTAATTTTGTTTGTTGAGCCAGATGGCCATTCAGCCTCTCCTGGTTACTGCTCGCAAGCCTGTTAAATGGAAAACATGAAGTTAATATCGGCGGAGAAGCTCGATTTCCCCTCCTTAGATGGAAAACCTACAGTTAGTTTCATTGAAATGCCCATAAATCAATGGATTTCCTAATATTAACTGCAGGTTTTCCAGTTAGCATGGAGCGGGGAGCTGGCGAGTCAGGAACGATGTTGGCAGTAATATCGACCAAGCAGTCACAGAATATCCAGCATTACACCGCAAATATTCATCACGCCGACGCTACACCCAGCATTAGCAATAGATATATTCGTACCTGCTGCGCATCTAATTCGACCCCCCTGTTGAGCTTTGTACTCCCTTTCGTGTACGATTAGCATGAGGTGACCGCAGGCATGAACTTGAAAATACTATTGATCGAAGATGATCATTCTATATATGAGGTTATTAAGGAACGATTCGCCGCATGGTCGTTCGAGGTTGTTAGACCGGCCGATTTTAGCGCTGTTATGGATACTTTCGTAGAGGTGCAGCCGCATTTGGTCATTATTGATATTCAGCTGCCGGCATATGACGGCTTTCACTGGTGCCGGCAAATTCGCCAATCGTCCAAGGTACCGATCATTTTTCTGTCGTCGCGCGATCAGCCGATGGATATGGTGATGGCGATGCATATGGGCGCGGACGATTACATTCAGAAGCCGTTCCATATGGAGGTGCTGCTGGCGAAGGTTCAGGCCGTCGTGCGGCGTACGTATGACTACAAAGAAGATGCGCCGCAGTTGACCAGATGGCATGGCGCGCAGCTCGACTATGCGAAGAGCACGATTACATACGAAGAGACGGCTGTTGAGTTGACGAAAAATGAGCTGTTCATTTTAAGCGTGCTGCTGGAGCATATGGATCATATCGTAGCGCGGGACGAGCTGATGCGCAGGCTGTGGGATGACGAGCGATTTGTGAACGACAATACGTTGTCCGTTAATGTGAATCGTCTTCGCGTGAAGCTGGAGGAGCTGGGGCTGCACGATGTCATTGTGACGAAGAAGGGGCTCGGCTATATGGCGGTCTCGGAGAGGAGAGCGTAAGCATGCTTCGACTGTTTGTTCGCGAGCAGCGGACATGGATAGCTCTATTCGTTCTTCTACAGCTTTGGATGAATGTGCTGTTCCTGCTTGATCCCGGCTTCTCGGCGGAAACGATCCGTTATTTGAATATTACGAATCCGGTTATTTTTCTTCTATTCTTATTTGTTAAATATTATCGGGATGCGAAAAAGGTGAAGCATGTTGCGGCGTTAATGGAGCGCCAAGGCTGGAACGAGAAGGAGCTGCAGGCTCGCGTTTCGGTAGCGTCCAACTATGCCGATCTTTACGAGGATGTGCTGGGCGGCCTGCTGCTGCGCGCCGAGAGCGAAGCGAACCGGCTGAAGGTTGAATTTTCGGAGGAAAACGACCAGACGCTTGCATGGATTCATGAGGTGAAAACGCCAATGACTGCTTTGAAGCTGCTCATTGAGGGCGTTGAAGACCGCAAGCTGCGCAAAAAGCTGGAGCTGGAGTGGATACGCATCCATTTGCTGCTCGACCAGCAGCTGCACATGAATCGTCTGCCGTTCATGGAAGGCGACAACCGGATGGAACGGATTGCGCTGAAGAGCCTCGTTAACAAAGAAATCAAAGAGCTGCAGGCATGGTGCTATGAGAAGGATCTCGGCTTTGACCTGGAGGATTTGGAGCGGGAGCTTGTCACCGATCAGAAGTGGCTGTCCTTTATTGTGCGTCAGCTGCTGTCCAACGCGGTCAAATACAGCTATCCCGGAAGCGAAATCCGAATATGGAATTCTACGTCGGGAACCGGCCATACATGCTTACATATCAGGGATGAGGGCGTCGGCATCAGCCCCGCCGATCTGCCGCGAATATTCCGCAAGTCGTTCACCGGGACGACAGGACGCGTATCCAGCGCATCGACAGGGATGGGGCTGTACTTGGCCAAGGACGCGGCGGATAAGCTCGGCATCCGCATTATGGCGGAGAGCAAGGTGAACATAGGCTCGACCTTTACGCTCCAGTTCCCGCTCGAGAACGAATATACGAAAATTTACGGTAGGTGACAATATTGTAACCTACCGTTTGTTATTGTCATCTTAATCGAAAGAATCGGTCGCGGATATTCGGTACAATGAATCCAGACAATAGATTTCAAAGCAAATGCTTACGAAGTAAGTTTTCGCGAAAACTTTTCAGGAGGGAAACACCGTGACGATTTTAACTGGACGTAAAATAAAGAAAATATACGGCAAACGCGCAAATGCGCAGGAAGTGCTAAAAGGGGTTGACCTTGAGGTTCAAGAGGGGGAATTCGTCGGCATTATGGGCCCGTCCGGCTCCGGCAAAACGACGCTGCTCAACGTGCTGTGCTCCATCGACTTCGCGACCGAGGGCGTTATCGAGATTAACGGGCGCAGGCTGAACGAGCTGAAGGAGAAGGAGCTGGCGACGTTCCGCCGGGAGCAGCTCGGCTTCATTTTCCAAGACTATAATCTGTTGGACACACTAACGGTGAAGGAAAATATATTGCTGCCGCTTTCCATCAGCAAAGTTTCGAAGAGCGAAGCGAATCGCCGGCTGCTGGAGCTGACCAAGCTGCTCGGCATCCAAGAAATTTTGAATAAGTATCCGAATGAAGTATCCGGCGGCCAGAAGCAGCGCACCTCTGCGGCCCGCGCGCTTATTTCGAATCCTTCGATCGTATTTGCGGACGAGCCGACAGGCGCGCTCGATTCGAAATCGGCTTCGGCGCTGCTGAAAAATTTAGAGGATATTAACCGCGGCAAGCGGGTAACGATTATGATGGTTACGCATGATCCGGTAGCGGCGAGCTTTTGCAGCCGGGTGCTGTTTCTGAAGGACGGCCAGATTTATACGGAGATGTATAAAGGGGACAAGACCCGGCAAGCCTTTTTTCAGGAAATTTTGAATACGCAAAGCGTATTGGGCGGTGACGGATATGACGCTTAGCTCACTCGTTCTCCGCAGCATGGCCAAAAATATTAAGCATTATTTTTTGTACTTTTTTGCACTAATCTTTAGTGTGACGCTGTACTTCTCCTTCATTACGCTGCAGTACAATCCGACAGTGCTGCTGGAATCGACAGGGATGAAGCCGGCGGCCGGCTTCAAAACGGCATCCGTTCTCATTATTTTTATCGTCGTTTTCTTCGTGCTATATGCGAACCATTTATTTATGAAGCGCAGAAGCAAGGAGATTGGCTTGTATCAGCTTATCGGCATGTCGAAACCGCTAATTATTAGGCTGCTCGGTCTAGAAAATATTATTCTATGGGCGCTTGCAGCAGGTATCGGCGTCGGACTCGGCTTTTTAAGCTCGCGCTTATTCGCTCTTATTCTAATGCGATTATTGGAGCAGCAGGTTGTCGTATCGCTCACCTTCTCGACGCAAGCGCTGAAGCAGTCGCTGCTGCTATGCGCCGGATTGCTGCTTATCGTGCTGGTGCAATCGATTTTGAAAATTCGCCGCGTCTCGCTGCTCTCGCTTTTCAATGCTAGCAAGCAGGCCGACGAGCGCGTCAAGCGATTCAGCGGCTTTGGCATGGTGATGGGCTTTATCGGCCTTGTCGCAATCGGCTATGGCTATTATGTTTCAACACAGCTTTTCAATCTGGAAAATGCAACAGTGAATACGTTGTTCATCCGCATGATTGTTATTTTGGCGGCGACGATCGGGGGTACCTTCTTCGTATTCCGATTCTCCGTTTCGTTCGTGCTCAATCTTGTGCGCATGCGGAAAAAAGGACATCTGTCGATTACCGATGTGCTGGCGCTTACGCCAATCATGCATCGGATGAAGGGCAACGCCAAGTCGCTTACGCTGATTACGGTGCTGACAGCCGTTGCGCTTACGGTTCTGTCGTTGTCTTACATCGCTTATTATTCATCGGCTTCAAGCGCGCAGCAGTCCGTGCCGCATGATTATATGCTGATGAACGGGCATGGCGTGGAGTTTATGGATATGCTCGAGGAGAACAATATTGCCTTTAAGTCGGTTACGTTTCCTATTATACGGGCAAATGTAGATATCGCGAATTTGCTGTCGGGAAGCCTTGCCGAGAGCGGAATGCTCAATACCGATGCCGAGACGGATATTATATCGCTCAGCACGTACAAACAAATTCATGAAGATTTCACGCTCCAAGAAGGCGAAGGCGTCATCGTCAATCATGGCGGGCTTCTAGCGGAGATGTTGCCAATGAAAAGCAACCGTCCGGCGACCGTGAAAACGGATGTATGGCAGGAAAGCATTAAAATCGTATCCATTAGTGATGAGAGCGTGCTGTCGACCGATAATATGAGCGCCGTCGTCATTGTGACGGATGCTATGTATGACCGGATTGAGGCAAGCACGGATCAATCGAAGACTCGCTGGAATGAGCAAATAGGCATTAATCTGTTGAACAAGAAAGAAGATCTGAATCGCGCGGAAGTGCTGTATGTAGAGTCTGGAGCTGATGCAGTGCCGTTTAATACGAACGCCGAGGGGAAGGTGTACTACAAGGAGAACATGTCCCAGGAGCAGTCCCGTCAGTTCAATATTGAGTCCATGGGCGTCATCATCTTCGTTACGGCTTTCCTAGGCTTGGCGTTTCTTCTTGCAACGGGCAGCATCCTTTATTTCAAGCAAATGTCCGAGGCGGAGGATGAACTGGAGTCGTATACGACGCTGCGCAAAATCGGTTTTTCTACATCCGATCTCATGAAAGGCATTTACGTGAAGCAATTGTTCAGCTTCGGCGTGCCGCTGCTCATCGGACTTGCGCATAGCTTCTTCGCCGTCAAGTCGGGCTGGCTGCTGTTCGGCACCGAGCTGGCAACGCCGCTGATGATTACAATGGGCATTTATATCGCGCTGTATTCGGTATTCGCCCTGCTGACAATCCGCTATTACAAAGGAATTATCCGCGCTTCGCTGTAGGGGCTATAGAATCACGGTCAGGACTGGAGGAATAACATCCTTCAGTCCTTTTATTTCCGAATTTAAGTAACTTCGCAGATCGCTCAAGCGTCTATACTACATAACCAAAAATGGAGGTAAGCAGATGCGAAAATACATAGTTGGATTTGTGTGCGGAGCGCTAGTCATGAGCTCAGCAGCCGTATATGCAAGTGATACAATTAAAGCGACCATATTCCCGGTCAGCATTAATGTCAACGGACAGAATACGGAGCTGCCGGACGGGTACAAAATCATTAACGTCGAGGGACGGACGTATGTCCCGATTCGTTTTGTGGCCGAAAGTTTGGACTCGGTTGTTGCCTACGACCATTCGAGCAAGTCCATTCGCATCGATAACCGTTTTGAGCTGCAGGCCATCGGCAGCGAGCTTCGCGCAGGCAATTTGGCCGTTCAGAAGAGCGGCAGCGCGAATAAAATCACCGGCGAGATCTATGCCGGACAGAGCTTCTGGGCGTCTATGGCGACGAGTAAAAACGAGGTCGTGCCGAGCAGCAGCCTGACGCTGGAAGCTGATATCGCATTTTATGACCAAAAGGGCAAAAAGCTGGGATCGGCGCCTATTGCTGTACCTATGAAAGCGGAAGGCGATCAATTAAAAAGCTTTGAAGGCTATACCGATCATGACGTAAAGGGCTATGCCTTCGCAACGCTGGAGTATGCGCTGGAGCCTATTCACGCATTCCTTCCGCCTAGCTTCGGCGCTTCCGATTCGAAAGGGAACATAGCTGTCGGAATGGAAAGCGCGAGAAAAAGCGGAGACTTCACGAAGGTTCGTTTATGGATCGGCGGGCTGAAGCAGGGAACGTATAAGGCGGAGGGAACCGTTGCCTTCTATGACAGCAATGACAACCTGTTAGGTACTGCGGAGTTTCAGACGACGGTCAGCGGCAAAAAGGATCAGACGTTCGCAGACTTTGACGGAAACGATTCGTTTACGATCGAAACGGCCGGCAAAGGCGACTTCGCTATGGCCGCAAAATATACAGTTACGCTGCAATCTTTTGAAGCGCAAAAGTAAGCGGTATGCTCGCCGCGCAGCCTTTTCCATTTGACGATCAGACAAAACTCCGTTATGATGGTAGATAATTTCATACCGATGCTTATCGGAGAGGTTCATAGCTGATACCCTCTATAAAAAACTATGGATATTTGGACGCAATGCAGCCATGTCACGATCAGCGACATGGCTTTTTATTTTGTCTATTCCTGGTTTATTATGGTTAATGCGAAGCCCTCTTTCGAGAAGTGTTCGGACATATCTTAAGGAGGGCTTTTTATTATGTCTGGAAGAAGCTATGAGGAAGGGCTGCAGGATTTGACGCTGCTCGGCAATCAAAATACGAAATACGCCTATGAATACGCGCCGGAGGTGCTGGAGGCGGTCGATAATTTGCATACAAGCCGCGATTACTTCGTGAAATTCAATTGCCCGGAGTTTACGAGCCTGTGCCCGATGACGGGGCAGCCCGATTTTGCGACGATGTATATTTCCTATATCCCCGACAAAAAGCTGGTGGAAAGCAAGGCGCTGAAGCTGTACCTGTTCAGCTTTAGAAATCATGGCGATTTCCATGAGGATTGCGTCAACATCATTATGAACGATCTGATTAAGCTGCTGGACCCGCGATATATTGAAGTGTGGGGCAAGTTCACGCCGCGCGGCGGGCTGTCGATCGATCCGTGGTGCAACTACGGCCGGCCGGACACGAAATACGAGGAAATGGCGCAGTTCCGGCTAATGAATCACGATCTCTATCCAGAGAAAATCGATAATCGATAGGAGCGGGTCAGCTAGCATGCTTTTATATTTGAATGGTATTTTTGTCGGTCTGTTAATTCTCGCGAATATTGTGGCGGTCAAGCTGTTCCATATTGGCGAATGGGTGACGCTGCCAGCCGCTGTCGTCATCTATATGTTCACCTATCCGCTTATCGATGTCATCGTCGAGACGTACGGAAGGAGGGAGGCGCAGCGCACGGTACGTGCGGGCCTTATGATGCAGGTGCTGGCTCTTATCTTCATTGCCATCACCATCAGTCTTCCTGCGGCCCCGATCTTCGAGCATCAGCAATCGTTCGAGGCGATACTCGGCGGAAGCTTCCGCGTCATTATTGCAAGCTTGATCTCCTATTTTATCAGCCAAAATCTAGACGTTTACGTCTTCAGCCGGATGAAGCAAAAGTATGGGGACAAGAAGCTGTGGCTTCGCAACAACACGGCGGTTATGCTTAGCCAGCTTCTCGATACGACAATCTTTATTACGATTGCGTTTTATGGCACAGTGCCGCTCTCGGTGCTAGGCACGCTCATCGTTACGCAATATTTATTTAAATTTGTTGCATCCATTTGCACGACGCCGCTTGTCTACGGCCTTGTTTACTTCGTAAGAAGGCAGGAAGGCAAAGCGGCGGCGCAATAGTTTAACGTTGCACAAAATCGTTCCTTTCGTAATGACAGCTGCGTCTGCCATATGCGGGAGGGGCGATTTTTTTATGGCTGCTGCAAGCGCAGGAAGGGCTAAGGGATGTTAGCCGTCCACGACGATGCGGTTGCCGGCGGGGTCCTTCATTTGAAAGCTTTATATAGACGGCTAAATGAATCAAATCCAGTCATTGCTAACAAAAATAATTTCTTTCTACCATTATATGCTATCATATGTGGTGCAGGAAAAACATCTATATAATAAAGCCCGCTGCCATGTATCGGGCTCTATTACCCGTTTCTATAAGTCAGGAGGCTAAGAGGTGGGAACGTTATTCAAAAGCGAAGAAGCGTATCGGGAATATGATCATTTCTATAATAATAGCTTGCAATTGTTCGAGCTGGAGCATGCGTCGCTCTATGTGCCGACAAGGTTTGGAGACACCCATGTGCTGCGGTTCGGCGATTTGAGCAAGAAGCCGCTTGTACTGCTGCACGGGATGACGATGAGCAGTACGATGTGGTACCCCAATATGAAACGGCTGGCCAAGGACCGCTGCGTGTACGCGGTTGATGTCATGGGCGATTTCGGCCGCAGCAAGCCTGTGGCGGCTATCAAGAGTAAGGATGAGGCTGTCAACTGGCTGCTGGACGTTATGGACGGGTTGAAGATGAACGAGACCGATATGGCAGGGCATTCGATGGGCGGCTTCCTGGCGATGATCTTTGCGCTTGCGAATCAGGAGCGGGTGTCGAAGCTTGTGTTGTATGCTCCGGCGGGAACGTTTCATCGGATGAGCATGAAGTTTTTCGCTAAAATATATCCCGCCCTGTTGTTTCATACTGATAAATGGATCGATCGCGCGTTTGCGTGGTTTTCGGGCACGGGTGAGCCGCTGCATCCCGTATTCCGCGACCAAATCATTGCCGGATACAGCCATGCGAAGCCGCAGCTGCAAGTGATGCCCGGTTTTTTGCCGAAGGAGCATTTTACATCGTTCAAAAGGCCTGTCCTGCTCTTGATCGGCGATAAAGAGGTGATCTATCCGGCGCAAAAAGCAATCGCCAATGCGCGGTCTGTCATTCCGCATGTTGAGGCGCATGTCATTTCGGGAGCGAACCACGCGCTTACGATGGAACACGCAGATGAAGTTAATGAGCTGACGGCTGCTTTTTTGCGTCATGGATAAATGAATAGGCTTTCGTTGAAAAATAGAATGGAGCGTCGCTCTGTTCTTTTTTATTTTTCCATCTGTACATAAACAAATAAATCGTATATAATTTACTAAAAGTAACTAACTAATATTAAGTTATATCCATAAAATAACGAAAAGGAATGTGAGCAGAATGGAGAAGCAGTTTTTTCAAGAGCCGAATGTATATGTCGGAGAGGTGAGCATCAAGGTTACCGATCTTAATCGCTCAGTTGAATTTTATGAAAGGATCATCGGTTTGAAGGTGCTTGAGAGAACGGACAAAAAGGCGGCGCTGACAGCTGACGGCACGACGGCGCTAGTGACGCTTGAACAGCCGGAAGGCGTTACGGCAAAATCCGGAAGAACGGCGGGACTTTATCATTTTGCGATTCTGCTGCCTTCGCGCGCCGACTTTTCCGTTTTTCTAAGACATTTGCTCGAGACGCGCTACCGGTTCGGAGCTTCCGATCATTATGTGAGCGAAGCGCTTTATATTCAAGATCCGGACGATAACGGCATTGAGATCTATTCGGACCGTCCGTCTTCGAAATGGTCTTGGAACGGCAAGCTGGTCGATATGGCAACGGTGCAGCTGGATGGACAAAGCGTGCTGGCGGAAAGCGACGCTCCTTGGAGAGGCCTGCCGGCTGGAACGATTATGGGTCATATTCATTTGCATGTCGGCAATGTGGAGAGAGCGGAGAAATTTTATCAAGAAGGGCTGGGCTTCCAAACGGTCGCATATTATCCGCAAGCCGCTTTCATGTCTACCGGCGGCTATCATCATCATATTGCAGTCAACACTTGGCAAGGCGTCGGCGCTCCGCCAGCCCCGGCCGCTGCGGCAGGCTTAAGGTGGTATACGCTCGTATTTCCAAATGAGGACGCAAGAGCAAGGACGGTTGAGCAGCTTAAGAGCATAGGCGCATCCGTTGTGGAAGAAGGCGGCTGGTATACGACGAGCGATCCAGCGGGCAATGTCATTCGGTTGGTCGTTTAAGGAGAGAGCGGCATGGAAATCGGCATCTATTCGTTGGCGGATATCGGCCCCGATCCGCATACCGGCCATACGGCAAGCGCCAAGGAACGCATCAGGGACATCATCAACGCGGCAAAGCTTGCCGACGAGGCTGGGCTGGATATATTCGGCGTAGGCGAGCATCATCGGCTGGATTATGCGGTATCGTCTCCGCCGACTGTGCTGTCCGCAATATCGCAAGTGACGGAGCGGATCAGACTGACAAGCACGACTACCGTGCTGAATACGGTCGATCCCGTGCGATTATATGAGGATTTTGCTACGCTTGATCTGTTGTCGGACGGCCGGGCTGAGATTATTGCCGGACGCGGAGCTTTTATTGAGTCCTTCCCTTTGTTCGGATACGATACGAATCATTATGACGAACTGTTCGAGGAGCACTTGCAGCTGCTGCTCAAGCTGAACGCTGAAGATACGGTTACATGGAGCGGGCGCCATCGCCCGTCGCTTCAGGATGCTGAAATTGCCCCGCGCTCAGCAGACGGCTCGATTCCGATTTGGGTAGGCGTAGGCGGAACGCCGGAAAGCGCAGCACGGGCAGGCCGTTATGGCATCGGTCTGGCGCTCGCGATACTTGGCGGCGATCCGAGGCGCTTCAAGCCGCTCGTCGATGTTTATCGGCTGGCCGGCCGCAAGGCAGGG